>Ga0315294_10003829_pt1 | contig 16393 bp, 11 predicted proteins | sample YL17G13_40_MG_FD_203626 | JGI IMG/M metagenome (GOLD analysis project Ga0315294, IMG submission 203626) | Sediment microbial communities from Yellowstone Lake, YNP, Wyoming, USA - YL17G13_40 | ecosystem: Environmental > Aquatic > Freshwater > Lake > Sediment | place: USA: Wyoming | collected... | reverse complement strand
TTTTATCAAATCCCCATTTTTGAGTAATAATCCTTCTCGCTCAAATATTGAGCATTATTTAAAGGAGATAGAAAAAATTGTTAATCAGGATTTACCTAACGCAAGCATAGATGGGTTTTTAGTAATTCAAACCCAAGATATAAGAATAGATGGATATATAGAACCACTTGCTAAAAAAGTAGTAGACATATTGACGCATGATGATTTGTGGCTAAAGGAAATTATAGTTGTTACTCAAGAGGAACGAAATTGTCACACCGAGAAATCAGGAGAACATCTGAAGATAATACACCAATATCTACTTGTTTATGAGAAAACAAAAGAGAACAAATATGTCTAATTTTCTCTCATTTCTTGAAAAACTTGCGCAGCACTGCGGAGTAATATTTGAAGTTGAAAAATTCAAATTTGAAGATGAATATGAGCTGGCAGCAAATGCATTGAATGAAATCAATAAGTTTTTATATCAGAAAAAAACGACTTTGCCCTCTGAATATATCTCTGAATTTCACAAATACTGGGAAGAAAACCACGAAAAAGTATTGTCTCCAAAAGTTAATCCGAATGGAGAATGTTTAGCGATAGCCAAAGTGTTAGAAGGTATCTATAAGAGTACAACTATCAAAGTTCAATTGGACACTCTCGACCTTACCAAAGAGGAAATTGCCAATGTAAGATTCTTCACTGCAATTCAGGACTTTAATATTGATGTCCACGCAAGAAGTAATCCTTTTGAGTTTTACAAAAGACATCCAGATTGTTTCCAACCTGAGAAAGTAAAGAACAATGACTTGTTGGTGGACAAACTTCTTAATTTTCTTGGTGCACAATCACAGCGGGATAAACGAAAGCCATGGATGTTGAATTCTGCAAAATTGCTCGTAGAAAAATATGACTCGTCGGCATATAAAATTAATGAGGTTCATAAGCGGGATGTAGTTGAGATTGTTAAAGCACTAACAGCAGAAGAACGATATGGTTTTTCTATTAAGAAGACTCACATGTTCTTAAGAGATATGGCTGATTTGGGAGTATGGAAATACAATAAGAATATAGAGAATTTAGATGTAATGAGTGATAAAAATACCATGAGAGTAGCATTGAGAACAGGAATTTTACAATTTCGCATTCCCCTACTTGCAAGCTTCATGGATGTATTTTGCTATCAGTATTCTATGGTAGATAGACTAAACCGGGAAGCATGGAGAAAAGTATGGAAAGAATGGGATAAGATTTCTAATAACCATAGACCACCAACACCAGCATCTATGGATTACCTTATTTTTAGGCTTGGTAAGATAGCCTGCCGACCAAACAAACGTTATTGTCCACCCGAGAAAGAAAAAGCTGAGAAGAAATTAGAAAGTTTAATCCCACAGGATAGATTAGTTTTCAAAGTTAACAGGTATTGTATTTTTAGTGAGATTTGTAAGTTAGAGAGAAAGATACTAAATGCCCCCAACAGCATTTCAATTGAAGGTAGAACAGGATGGAAAAGTGGAAAGACTAATGAAGGCGGAGGAGGTGGTATTTCATCTTGACAGTAATCTCACCACATCGCCTAACATAATATAAATGTTTGGGTCTTTGCTTTTTGTCTATATCAAAATTGGAAATAATAAGGTGGTTTTCTCCGAGTTTTAGAAATGGGGACTTGTGGGAAAGGAGTTTTATGTCTTTTGCGATGAGATGGAAATTTACGGGGTGGTAGCTCAGCTGGGAGAGCACAGCGTTCGCAACGCTGGGGTCGAGGGTTCGAATCCCTTCCACTCCACCAGATAAATCGCCCGCCTCAGGCGGGCTTTTCTATATTTAGAGTATCTAAGAATATGGGATTCACCACAGAGCCACAGAGAACACAGAGAATTTCCAATATTTTCTTTGTTTCATTATCCTCTGTGTTCTCTGTGACTCTGTGGTGTAGCTTTATTCAGGCAGAACAGCCTTCTGACTCTGAAAAATACCGCGCAATCTCATCACGCGAAAACTGTGGAAGGGGGCGCTCCTCCCCTGTCTCCACAATGACAAATCCCTCCTCAGCGGGTCTCACCTCGCCAATGCGCGAGGCTGAAATCCGCGCCGCGGCGAGCGCCCGGAGAATCTTCTCCACATCACGCTCCCTGCATGTGACAAGAAGCGCGCCGGATGAGATGAGTCCAAGCGGGTCAATCTTCAACGCCTCGCAAATAAGCCTTGTCTCTTTGCGGATAGAAAGGGATTCCCTGTAGATTCGCGCCCCAACGCCCGAAGCAATGCCCATCTCCCGGAGCGCCGTTGCCACCCCTCCCTCAGTCGGGTCGTGCATGGCGGTGACATGCCCCGCCTCCAGCGCCAGCTTGGCATCCCTGATAATACCGATGCCAGGACGATGGAGAAATCCCGCCGCTCTCTTCAAAACATCCGCGGGGATTTTTTTCCCCAGTTGCGCCCTGCGCTCGCGCGCAAGAATCGCCGTCCCCTCAATGCCCAGCCCTTTTGTGAGAATGATGGCATCCCCCGGATGCGCCCCTCCGGCGGTGATAATTCCCCGCCGCCCGACCTCGCCTATCATTGTCCCGCAGATAACAGGTCGCATAACGGCAGACGTGATTTCCGTGTGCCCCCCGCAGAGTGTTATGCCCATCCGCCGACAGGCGCGACGCAAATCCGAAAAGATAGAACGGACAAGGCATTCCGCCGCACCACCCTCCTGCAAAAGAAGCGTGGCGAAAAACCATCCCGGCATCCCGCCCATCACGGCAATATCATTGGCGTTCACACAAACCGCATACCAGCCGATTTCATCCGTGGTGAAGGTTATGGGGTCGGTGGTGACAAGGAGATATTTTTTTCCTTCCACATTAAGGGCGGCGGCATCCATACCGACCGCCGGTCCAATCACAACCGCTTTATCATCGCAGGGGAACATCCTGAGCATCCGCTCAAGAAACTCCGCCGGCAGCTTTCCTGCGGCAAAACATCCGTCCCTCAAAGACTTGCCCATAACGACTCCCAGTTTAACAATCCTTGAGCTCGTAGATAAGAATATTTCTCGCAAAGAATGCTGGGGGCGCAGAGATAACAATCAATTCAAGCGGTGATGGGAACAAGTTATGTTTTTTGCCCGCCGCCACTCACCTGGGGCGTGACTGGATGTCAAGCCATGTCTGGAGAATAAGCGTGGCGGCAATGAGGTCGCGTTTATTGCGGCGATGCTCCCGCCTCACGCCCGCCTCGATGAGGAGCCGCTCGGATGCGGCAGTGGTCAGGCGTTCATCCTGAAAAATGACCTCAAGGTTGGGGAACTTGCGCGAGAGGGTCTTGGCAAAGAGACGGGCTGATTCTGCCGCGGGACCTTCAGTGCCGTTCATGTTCAGGGGCAGACCCACCACCACACGTGCGGGCTTCATCTCCTCCATGAGGGCGCTCAGGCGTTTCCACTCAGAGCCCTGCCCGTCGCGCTTAACAATTTCCAGCGGTTGTGCAGTGAGGGCGAGTGGGTCGCTCACGGCAACGCCGATTCTCTTTTCACCCGTATCAATCCCCAGAATCCTGTCCATATTATTTCTCTTCATCCACGCGGAAGGAGTTATTCACACAAGCCGGCAGATAAATCTCAGGCAGTTAAAGGCTGTTTCGCGCAGATTGGAGATTTTCTCCATCACATTGATTTCGGGATGGATGTAGGGATTGCGGAAATGTTGCAGGCTGATGAGGAGGTCGGCGAATTTCATCACCTCATCATTGGACTCAACGCCCTTCATGCCGAGCGGGTTGTTCACCTCGATGGGCTGGTTCATCTTTTTGTAAGAATAGCTCCGCCCGAAGCAGATTATCACGATGCCGAGCGCCTTCAAGCCGTCCGGCTTGTAACGAATCTCATGCTCCAGGATGCGCTGGAAGGTCTGTTTCACATTGTCAATGGTGAAGTCGTAATCCTTGCCGATGGAGGTCTGGAGGCGGAGGAGATACTGGTGGTAAAAGATGTCGAGGTGTCCCGTTCTGGGGTCAAGCATCTGGCGGATGAGGTCATAGGTCTGGGGACTTGTGAGAAAGCGGGCGAGTTTCTTTTTCAGACGGTATTTTGCCTCGTTCTCCACGGCGAAGCTGTAGGAGAATCCGATATTGCGGGAGAATGCGTCGGTTGTGGTTCTGGTTGCCCCCTCAGATGACTGGAAACGGTAGAAGAACTCAGCGGTGAGGAGGGAGTCACGGGAGTCTGCGTGGAAATTTTCAAAGTCGGTGAATTCGCGCCCCATGTCGGTCTCAATCTCCTTGAGAAGACCCGCCCGTCCCGGCTGGGAGAGAAGACGGGTCGCATCCGCCTCCGTATCCTGGCGTATCTCTGTTGTGCGCAGGGATACAAGTGCATCGTATGTCTCGCTCTGGATGTAGGGATGCAGATTTTTGCGGGAAAGGATTTCCTCAAGTTTGGCGATTGCCGCCGCCTTGGCGGAAGGTTCCTCCGTCCGCTGACATCTCTCCACCTCGGCAAGGAGGTTGCGGTTTGCCTCATATTCCCCGCTCGCCTGCTCAATGCTCTCATACAGGCGCTGGAGCCGTTCCTCGATGTTGGTTTTGCTGATGACATCGGAGGCGCCGAGCTTGGTGGCGATAGCGCCCTCTTCAAACGTCCCGACAGCGCTTATCATGACAATGGGGAGAAGGGGGTCAATCCCCTTTGCCTGGCGAATGAGGTCAAGCCCCTCCGTCGGCGTGCGCATGCGCAGGTCGGTCACAAGGACATCGGGTTTCTCCGCCTTCAGCACCTCAAGGGCGTCACCGCCATGTTCCGCCTCGCAGACGTCAAAATTGTGAATCATCATATTGCGCCTGAAGGCATCGCGGTAAATCTTGTTGTCATCCACAATCAAAACTTTCACAGACATGTGTCACCTCAAACAAACAATCATTCTAAGTGAACCGGCTCCTCCTCGGGGATTTCCCTGTGGAGGCAAATCAAAAACTCCGCGCCCCCCTCGGGGTGGTTGCGGGGCTGGATTCGTCCCTTGTGAAACTCCGTGATGATTGTATAGACCCAGTTCAGACCCAACCCCTCGCCCTCCTCCTCTTTTTTTGTCGTGAAGCCGAGATTAAAGACGCGCTCAATTTCAAGGGGGGTGGCAAGTTCCCCCTTCTCATTTCTGATGCCATCTCCGCTATCGCGGATGGAGATGACAACCTGGTCCTGCTTCTCGTCAAAAAGCGTCTTCACATTGATGAAGCCCGAAACGCCCTCCAGACCGGATTTCCGCCTGATGGCATCGAGGGCGTTCGTGAGAATATTGAACACCGCCAGTTTCACCAGACGCTCCTCAAGTCGGCACGGCGGGATTTCCGCCGCATAACTCGTGCGGATGTCAATATTCGCCGAGGTTGAGAGACGGAACAGGTCGACAATCTCGCTCAACAGGCGGTTCACATCCGCATACTCAAACCGTGGTCGCTTGATGAAGGAGAAGGAGCGGTAAACATTCACAATCTGCTGGAGGAACATCGTGTTGTTGAGAACGGCGGCAAGGGACTCCCTGAATATCTTCTGCTTCTCCGGAGAGCGCTTAATCTGCTCCTCATCCATGTCCAGAAATGACTTCACCGCCAGAAGGTCGAGCTTGCTTGTGGCGATAATGTTTGTGAGGTCGTGACCCAGGTTGCGTGAAAGGCTGATTGTTGCCTCGCTCTTCTCCTTGAAAATGACCTTGCGCTGGTTCTCAATCGTCTGAAGACCAAGGCGGATTTCATCAGCGAGGAGACGGTAGGTTTCAAGATACCATTTTTCCGGCAGGGCGGAGCGGTGCACATCTGGAATGAAGGCGCAGACGAGGAGGTCTTTGTAATCCTTATCCGCCACGACAATGTCGGTGAAGGCAAAGACCTGGCGCGCAACCTGCTTTATCATCTGTGCGCCGTATTTTATATTCTTTTCAATGAGCGGGATGGCGGGTGTGGCGGACTGGGACAGGATGAGTTCCACCAGCCCCTTGAGAAGCCCCGGGTCATCCACGCAACCCTGTGTATATTCACCCCTCACCTCAAATTCATTCTCCCCTTTCCGACTCATGGATAAAAAACAGACCACGTCAAAGCTGAATAGGTTTGAGATGAACGCCGGCAGCTCGGAAAGTATGCGTGCGCCGTCAAGGTTTGTGCTCGTGGCAAGATAATCCTTCATCTTCTGGCTGACGCGTGTCAGGAGCGAGTCTCGCGCAAGATTATTATATTCCCGCTCAAGCAGGGTCTTCGGGCGCTCAAAAAGGAGCGGTGGGCGCCTCCGCGCCTCATCTAACCTCCCCACCACACGCTTCACCGGCAAAATCAGAATTCTTAAAATAAAATAATACGCAATGGAAAGAAAGACAATTACAATCAGGGCATAAATGCGGTATTCACTGGTCAGCGCCTGGATGCGGGCGTCATCTTTGGGGGTGGTGTAACCCACAATCAGCCTGCCCATGGGGACATTTTTCACGGGGTCGGTGATCTTAAGACTTGTCTGCCCCCTGAAGCCTTTCAGAAAAAGGGAGTTGGAAAGGGTGTTATATTCGCGGAACTTGCTCCTCTCCTCCTTTAACAGTATGCGGTGCTCGGCATCCTCAAGGGCGACGCGGTAAATGCTGTTATCGGCATCCAGAATTTTCTTGACCGATTTCAAAAGGGCGGACTTTGCCTTTTCCCTCTCCTCCAGACCCCTCGCCTCCAGAATCAGGCGGGAGCGCAGGGTTAACTCCTCCTGGTCCAGCGGGAAAAATTCATCCCAGTAATTGACAATGATTTCCTTTTTCTTCACCTGGTAATTCTGTCGGTCCAGCTCAATAAGGATGAGGACCAGCGTCACGAGGAATGCGACAACGGAGAGAATCAGGATATTATACTGTCTGAACTTATAAAACAAATCTTCGCCCCGACCTTTTTGCGAGAGTTGTGGTGTCTATGTCTCAGGGATGCACCTTCCCGACCTCTCAGCGTGCTACTTTGGTTTCTGCTCCTCGGCAGGTTTTGTATATTGCCCCGTCAGAACCTCAAGAACAACCTGGCGTCCCAGTCCATCCATGAGCGACTGCTTTGCATCCTCGGGAATCGTCATCGTCACCCGGCGCACATCGCTCACATATGAAGTACCCACTGTGAGCGGCTTGTATTCCATGATGGGATGAAGCCTGTCCTTCGGGGAATAGAGATTAACTTTCACATTTACATTCATATTATTTATGAGGGGGAAATGGTCGGATTCCGCGGCGCCTATATTGTCGTTGAAATCGAGGATGGTTCCCTGCACAATGACATCCGCATTTGCAGGCTGAACCACCTCCAGTCTCCCATCGGCGAGGAATGCCTCCACTGTCGCGCGGGTGGCAAGTTCCTCCAGTCCCGACTCATAGGACGTATTAAAGAACATCGGGACATACACGGTATGAATTTCCTCCGGCAGGGTCCTGACCCGCGGCTGGATACGGCATCCGGATAAAGAGATAAAAACTCCCATCAAAAGCAGTGCCACCACAACATGGAACCTTCTCCCTCGCATCTCTTTACTCCTTTTTATTTTCCCTCTCAATTCTGTTCAATCACCTCGGCGTCTTTTGGGAAATCCGGCTTGAAGACAGAGTCCTTGATTTTCTTATTGAACTCCACATTGGTGAGTGTGACCTCGGTTCTGTCGCCGCCTGTCTCGATAAAAACAAGGCGCGACGGGAGAAGGGCGTCCTTCTTGACCCAGATTTTGATAGCCTCGAACTGAAAGTTCTCCTCCTCTGTCGGGCTCTGGTGAATTGGCTTGAAGATGAGCGCAAATGCCTCCGGCGTCTCCTCCTCCTGCAACCAGCGCACGTCATACACCTCGAGGACGTCCTTCACCGATGCCCCGAATCCGAGCAACATGTGGTTCAGCTTTTTCACCGCACTGTCCGAGGATTTGAAATGATACACCTCCACCTGCTTTATCTCGGGGATATACATATATGCCATGTTATCCAGAATCAGATTGACCTGGGCATTCGGTGGGAGATACTCGCAGCGGAAACGCCCCGTCCTCTGATACCAGAATTTCCCCTTTGAGCGCACCTCCTCCAGAAAGACCTCCGATTTTTTCACCTGGTCGAACTCCCCCTGATATGTCTGCGTCTCCTTATATCTCGTTTCCAGAAGGGTGAGGAGTTCCCTTCCCCTGACGGCGGTATCGGTGGTGGGGGTGTTTTCCGCCGTGACGCCGGACGCAATTGTCCTGCCGCTCGCCATCAACATGAACACAAGCATTATGAATGCCGGACGCGCAATTCTCAACAAGGTCTTTCTCTCCTGAATATGTTGACTTAATTTCATAAGGATTATTGTTCCCCTCGTCAACCACCAAATGATTGGATTTTCATGGCGTTCAACAGCCCTTTTCGGTCTCAGGGAGGAATGGAACCTGAGCCTACTTCGCTGAAGTGGCTACGAAGGCTGAATTGTGGCAATAGTTCGCGCGGGAGGAGAAATGAGGAGGGAACAGGTTCCAGATGCTCAAAGTCGGGTCGCCAGAGGAGGCGGATGACGGAGCCGTATCTCACATCAGCGCAAATCTCAAGCGGGTGAACACCCTTTTTCAATACCACAACCCTCTCCCCATCAACCGCCCTCAGGACAATGCCGCCGTCAATGGCAAGTGTGGCGGATGTGGCGCCTTCCAATTTGAATGTGGCATAATAGTCTGCCGGCAGGCACAGGTATGAGCGCGCCGCCATGCGCGTCACCTTTTCCGATGGGGATTTGAGTTCAAGAGTGGCAAGGGAGTCCTCAAACAGGCGCACGGAATCAGTGTAATAGGCGGCATTCACAGGTTTAAAGACCGGTTGCGGCTGGGATGATAGCCGCGTCAGCATCTCACCTGTGACCGGCACGGAGATAAAAGTTTCATCGCCTGTGGGAGTTATATAGGGAGAAACATGCGCCTCCGGAAAGAGCCGCATATACACCGTCCGGCGAAACGGAGGGATGTATATCTCCAGCCCGCCCTTTTGCTCAGTCTTCATCGGCTCAAGCGGGTCAAAAATGGGGAGACTCTTGCCCATGATAATCTCCCGCGCAACGGCATAGGGGAAGTAATAATTAGACCCGAAAGCCGCATCTAAATACACCTGCGCCCCAGCCTTTTGCCGCGCCTTGAGTAACCGCGCCTGGAAGGTGTGCTCCGCGCCCCAGAATTGCCTCCATAGTGAGGGGTCATTGGGATACAGGATAAAGTATCGGCGGAAATTCAGTCCGAAGCAAATGCTTAGAAGGGATATTCCCGCCAGCGTCGCCATCCTCCGCACCCGAACACTGCGCAATCTTGCCATCACAAAGCGTCCAGCACCGGCAAATCCTATGCCGCACAGGAGAAACACCGCAGGAGCCGCCACGCCGGCGCGGTAGGATTGTGGCGCTTCCGCTCCCCTTGAGAGTATCCCGCCCAGGAGACCAAATCCCATCCAGAGGAGGAGAAACCTGTTTCGCTGACGCCCCATGCGACTCAGCGTCAGGATAAGCCCCAGCAACATGAACAGCCCGCTCACCCTGTCTAACAGCGCCGCCCCTGCAATGTGATGGCGGATGTTCGGGTCAGAAGTTGCATGAAACATCCCGAGGTGCGAAATGAGATTGCGCCAGAGTGGGGTGAGGCTCCCCCGCTCTCTGACCTCACGCATGATGGAGACCTCGGAGAGGCGGGAGCTGAAGGCGGATGGATGCTCCGTGAAATAAATCGCCAGCGGCAACGATGTCAGGAGAAAGAGCATAAGGAACACCATCAGTTTGCTCCGCGTTCTCTGGAAAAATCCCCGATTGAACACACACTCCGCCGTGAGAAAAAAGAAAACAAAAAGCACAATGAGCCGTGAGGAGGCATAGGTGTAAAGGCACAGCCCCAGAAAAATGCCTCCTAAGGCAAAATAAAAATTTTTCCGTTTCTGAATCCCCCGCCACAAAAATAAGAATGCGGGCAACTGAAGCGCCGTCAGTAGAACCTCATCCCACCCCCAGCGCGAAAGGGTTATCTGCCATGAACTCACCGCCAGAAAAAATGATGCCGCCAGCGCCGCCCCATTCCCCCATAATCGTCTTCCCAGAAGGAAAATAAGCCACACCGCCGCAATCCCGGGCAAAACGGAAGCCATCTTCACGCCCCAGTAATTCCTGCCGAATATAAGCCATAACCCGCGCACAAAATAAAGATAAAGATTGGACGTCTCCACCCATCCCTCGCCCACAAGCGGCGTCATGCGGAAAGGATTCTTCCAGTAACCATTGGCGTTCAGTTCCATGGCGTTGGAGGCGGTATAAATCTCATCCACCCATAAACCCGGCGGAATCACCCCAAGCCTGTATAGTCTCATAAAGACCGCAAGGAGGAGAATAAAAAGCGCCAGCACAGATGTGGATGATGGATTTCTTAAATGGGTGATTCGGCGTGATGGAAATCGGGAGGGAAAAAAATACAGCGAGAAGAGGATTCCTCCAAGCGAGGCAACCCAGAGAAAAAATGGCGCCATGCCCGCCCGCTCACTCAAAATAAAAGGCAACACCGCTCCCTGCATCAGCAGAGAGATGCCCAGAATAAATCCTCTTCCTCGCCCCGACACTTTATTATAACCCTGATGAAACCCGTATGGACTGAATGTCCGCCAGTCCATTATTTACCAATACAAAACTTACTGAAGATGAGGTCAAGGACTTCTTCATCTATCTCCTCGCCTGTGATGCGGGCAATGAGGCGATGCGCCTCACGGACATCTATCATGACCATCTCATCGGAGATATGGCGTTGGAAGGCATTCCTTGCCGCCGTCAGGGCATTTCGCGCCCCTTCAAGAAGCGCAAGATGCCTCTCATTCACCACAAGACTGTTCTCATCCCCAGCCGCATCGTGGAGGAGAAAGTCTGCAATTGCCTCCTCAAGGTTGTCAATGCCCTTATTTGTCAGGGCTGATACCTTTACACATTTTGACGCCATCACCGAGAAGTCCCTGATATCATCCTGAGAGAGACATTCCGGCAGGTCAATCTTGTTCAGGACAAGGATAAAACGTATATTCTCAAGGCAATCAAAGATATGCGTGACATCCGGGGCGGGCGGCTGGGATGCATCAAGGAGGAAAAGGACGAGGTCGGCGCAGGAGATTTCAGCCTTAGCGCGTTCAATGCCAAGTATTTCAACTTCACCCGCGTCCTCCCGCAATCCGGCGCTATCCACATAGGTGGCAGGGCATCCCTTAAGGTCAATAGTTGCCTCAATAGTGTCGCGGGTGGTGCCGGGGTGGGGTGTGACAATGGCGCGGTCAGTGCGGAGAAGTGCATTGAAAAGGCTGGACTTGCCAACATTGGGGGGGCCGGCAATGACAATGCGCGCCCCATCCAGAAAGATGCGGCTCCGGGACCCCTTTTCCATAAGGGCAATTATCTCATGCAGGGCATTGTCAAAGGTGCGAATTATATCTGTGCGATTTTCCTCTCCAATATCTTCCCCGGGGAAATCGAGCCTTGCCTCAAGCTCAGCGCTTATTGCAATGATTTTTTGCTTTACACTATTGATTTTTTCAAGGAGCGACCCCTGGAGCTGACGCAGGGCAAGACGGGCGCCTTTGTCCGTTCGTGAACGTATCAGGTCGCAGACCGCCTCTGCGCGGGTAAGGTCTAGCCTCCCATTCAGGAATGCCCGGAGCGTGAATTCACCCGGCTCTGCGAGGCGGGCGCCAAGACGGCAAAAGAGTTCAAGGCTTCTGGAAATAACTACAGGACTGCCATGGCAATGGATTTCCGCCGCATCCTCGCCCGTATAAGAGTGGGGTTTTTGAAACAGGACGCAGAAGACCTCGTCAATGAATGAACCGTCAACGGGGTCAAAAATATCACCCAATGTCATGTAATTATATTTGACATCTGACTGGTAGCGGGGGCGGAAGCACCGCCCGATAATGGTATGAGCCGTTTGCCCGCTCAAGCGCAGGATGGCAATTGCGCCCTCGCCGGGCGGGGTCGCCCGCGCCGCAATGGTGTCGGTCCCGTCTAAAAGCATCTTCGTCAGCCTCGCAGTCGCCTTTTGCGTTACTCACTCATTCTCTTTGAAGACAGGGAGATGATGCGTGGCAGAAGGTGGTCAAGCATGGAATGCCCGTTGAATTCAGATGTAAAAATCAAATGACTGACATAGAAGGTGCGGGTGGGACGGAAACCGCCGCCGGAATAATCAATTACCGCCATGGCTGCGCCGAAATTCTGTCCGGCGTCGCTCCTCAGCCAGTAAACAGGGGTGAAGAGGGTTGATGTGGTCGTGGTGTCCGGGACAATGGGGCGGAAGCGGGCGTCCGGGTTCAGGGGAAAATCCACCCGGGCGGGAAGCCCTCTGGAATATGGGGTATTGGTATTTAGTTCAAAGTATAGCTCTGAGGTGCTGTTATCAGGCAATTCAAAGGAAAGCGCCCCACCGGAGCGGTCGCCCGGTGAAAGAATCTTCATGGCAAGGGTGTCATTGAGCCGGGGGGGTGTTGTGGTGCGGTGCCATCTCTGCTCCTGCAACTCATAACCATAGTAGGCGGGGAAGCCGGTTGCAAGGTGAACGAGGCAGCCCCCCTGTCTCACAAAATCCACAAGGCTCCCGTAAGCATCGTTCGGCATCTTGACCGTCTTGTAATACGTCTCCGACTCATCGATATTCAGGAGGATGGGATAGGTTTTGACGGAAAAGATAGAGGGGTCAACGAGTTCCTCCGGCGTCAGGAGGCGACTATCCATCTTGAGGTCTGTGAGTATGCGCTGAATCTTGAAGTAGGTGGAGCGGTCATACGGAGCGCCACCCGGGTCCATTTCACCGATAAGGGCGATGGAGGCGGGATACTGTCCTTTCTTAGATGCCATCTCCTTTATCAGTCGTGTTATGGAGACATAGGGGAAGGTGCAGTGCGCCAGTGCGGCGTTTTTAAATCTCAGCGGCTGGGCATAAGGCGGATGGATGGTCAGGGCATCGGTGGAGAGGTCAAAGAGGATGCCGGAGATTTTCGTCCCGTTGAGCAGAGATATCTCGCATCGCCATGGTTTGTCCTCGTCCGGATAGCGGATATGGGTCTTCTGACTGGGCGGGTTGGGATAGATGACCTCAATCTGATATGGGTCAATCAGGAAGTCGCGTCCGTATCGGGGTTTCACAGTTGCGCCCCGGCGGTCAATCTCGAGGATGCGTCCGTTAATAAATTCCCCCGTTTTGAGGAGTAGTCCGACCCGCCCTTCAGAATCTTCGGGATAAAGGATGAAGGAGAAAGGCGAGATGGTGCGCGTTGAAGAGGAGGATTTGACTCCAATGCCGAATATCTTTTGAAAGATGTTCCTTTTTTCACGCAGGGCCGGTCTTTCATCAGCCCGTCTGGCAAGGTCGACACTCGACTCACCCTGCGGGGCGTAATGGAGGAGGATGAGGCGAACCCAGTCGCGGTCAATCCTGATACGGTTGTGAGACGTTTCCATCTCCACCCACCGATCAGACATGCTGACAAGGTTGCCCCAGATGCGGTCATCGTTTTCCAGAAAGAGGACGGCGGGCGATGGGGCTGGCAGGAAACGGTTTTCCGCCTGTTGGGGGACAAGGTCGATATCCAGCCGGAAGGCAACGCCGGCGAAGGCGAGCACCCGTTCCGGTTTGTTTGCCGCTTTAAGTGCCAGGATGTTTTCCCCCTCCCGGAGGAGGAGGGTGACATCAAGTGTGGCGTAGGTATGTGTGAGGGAGATATTTTTGAGGGGGAGAGGAATGCCGTTCAAGTAGGTCTCGTGGAGCGAATCATCCACTGTGATGGTGAGGAGTGCGCGGCTTGGTGTCCAATTTACCGGCAGGTTGAATTTGCGCCGGATTAAAAGGGTTTCAGCGCCGCCCCTGTATGCGCCCCCTCTGCTCCATACCCAGGCGGCGCCGGGGATGTAAAACCATTTGTAGTTGGGATGCGCAAGGATTGGATGTTCCCAGGTGGAGTCATTGAAGGTGGCATCATACCAGGCGGGAGCGGGGGCGCTCATAAGAATTCTGCCCTCATCCATGACCAGCGTTTCCTGCGGGTCGCTTACAATAGTCCGGCGGCTTTCCGGTGTGAACCTGATTGCCCGGAGGTCCTCAATGGGAATCTCTGCTTTTCCCTTTGCGGTGCTGATTTCGAGAAGGGGTTGTGGGGACACATCGGTTTTTTCACTCGCCTGAGTGCGTGCGAGGCGGATAATATGCGCCGGCGTGGTCAGATTATCGTAAAGGACAACCTGGACCCTTCCACCCTCCGGTGGATTGGCAAAGAGGGCGGCGGCCGCCGACGCTCCATAGCTTTGGCGACGGAGCGAGGAGGAAAGGAGAAGGAATATGATTAAAAGTCTAAAGCCTTTCATCTGATTTTTTGCGCCACTCCGTCGCAAAAGCTATGGAGCGTCGGCGACTGATATCTCCCTTTATCTGAATTTGATGCCGTAACGGTAGAGGCTATTGACCCTTGCGCGCGCCTTTTCAGCGAGGTCGGACTGCGAATCCATCTCCATCACGTGCGTATATTCAAGGAGAGCCTGGGGATAATTTCTGAGTTTTTGATGGTAAATTTCAGCCGTTTTGAACTGGAACATCTGCTGCATATACTTATCACCGAATTTTTCACGGATTTGCTGGAAAAAGGCGACCAGCTCCTCCGCCGCGGAGAGGCTCGCATCGTCATCATTGATGATGCGGGAGGCGAGGGCATCCGTGGCATCGCGCACAAGGGAGCAATAAGGATATTCTGTAATCAGTTGTTTCAGTAGAGAGACCGCCTGGTCAGGGTTGACCTCCCTTCCCTTCGACTTGAGGAAGAGGCGCAGGGGGCGCCAGTCATCCGCGGCGTTCCTTGTCAGCAGGTCAATCCTTTTCAGGATGATTTCCTTTTTCTCCTCGGAGATGTAATGGGAGGGATAATTTTCAAGGCATTTCTGGTAGTGTTTGAGCGATGCCTTATAGTCGCCAATCTGCTCATAATTCACACTGGCGGTCTGGAATTCAGCAAGGAAGGACATAAGGGAGCCCGGCGCCTCATCTGAAACGGCGCTGTAATTCTGAATGGCGCAGAGATATTTTTTATCCACAAGGCACTGCTCCGCCTCCTGGAATGTCATGAGGTTGGAAAAGTAGACGCTGTTGCTTTCCTGTGTGGCATCGGCGATGTCGGCGACAAAACGCTCCAGTTTGTGGAGGTCGGGGATAAAGCGGCTCTCGCCGGAGATATACAGGTTTAACTTTAGACGCTGGATGCTCTCAATAACCTCGTCCTGCCTTGCAGGGGATGCAACAAGGAGGAGGCGTTGTCCCTGTATGGCTGGGGATAGACCTTCAAGGGATGGGATGCCCGTTTTTCCCTCCATTGTCAGCCCCCAGACGGGACGCGTTGCAAGATTAGAAGGTGAGGGAGATGTCCCAGCCTTCTCCGCCTCATTGAGGGCGGCTTCGAGGGCGCTCCTCTGGCTCTTGTCAATGACCGGCTCACCTGGTGGGTGGATATCCGTAGATTTGAGCGACGCCACGGAAGGGACAGGAGAGGATAGAAGCGCAGAGACTGGTGCGGGAGCGGTGCTCTTTGGATGCGTGAGCGAGGCGGTTTTCATGAAGTCCCCGAGAACCGTCCGCACATCCTGTCTGTAAAGTGCGGTGGCAATCATAAACCCTGCCACGAAAATCGCCACCGCCCGGGCAAAACGCCAAACATGGGGACGCCGGCTCAGAAACCTTTCCATGACTTCCTGTCGCCGACGCTCCATAGCTCTGGCGACGGAGCGAAGATTTGATAATATTTTTCCGTGTAATCTGTGTGAACCGTGGATTGTGTCTTTTGAGAATACTCGTTCAAGGGCGCGGGCGAAAAATTTATCGTCCGGCAGGGATTCGGGCTGTGAGGATGCCCCGATGAGTCCCCTGAGGGTCTCCATCTCTTCATATACCGAACGGCAATCTGGACAGGTAAAAAGGTGTTCCTCCACGAGACCCTCATCCTGCGTGGAGAGAATCCTGTCAAAGTAATCATTCAGGATATGTCTCACCTGCTGACAGTTCATTCTGCCTCACTCCTTTAAGGAGATATTTTTGACCAGAGGGCTGAGCGTGATGCGGAGTTTTTTCCTGCCCTCATGGATATTGAACTTGACCGCCCCTTCGGAACAACCCAGATATTCCGCCACCTCCCTGATGGAAAGCCCCTCCACATCAAAGAGAATGACCGCCATCCTCTGTTTGGGCGGAAGCGCGGCGATGTTCCTGTTGATATAGTCCATCAGCTCCTTCCGCATCAGGGAACGCCTCGGATTTTCAGGAACGGCGGATTTGAAGACAAAATCCTCCGGCTTGACCTCAATGGATTCCTCCAGGGTGACATGGACGTTGCGACCCATGCGAACGCGGTGAGTGTTGCACTGGTTC
>Ga0315294_10003828_pt1 | contig 16394 bp, 15 predicted proteins | sample YL17G13_40_MG_FD_203626 | JGI IMG/M metagenome (GOLD analysis project Ga0315294, IMG submission 203626) | Sediment microbial communities from Yellowstone Lake, YNP, Wyoming, USA - YL17G13_40 | ecosystem: Environmental > Aquatic > Freshwater > Lake > Sediment | place: USA: Wyoming | collected... | reverse complement strand
GCCGGCGAAGATCTGATGGACCGTCTCCGGATGGTTCTGGAAGAGCATGGGGCCGGGCTGCAGGTTGTGAATAGTCAGGGCCCCCATGAGGACCGCCGTAGCCGCATCCCCCGGGATGCCCAGGGTGATCATGGGCAGGACGTCCCCGCCGGTGCTGGCGTTCTCCCCGCACTGGGCGGCGGCCACGCCGGCCGGCTCGCCGGTGCCGAAGGTCTCGGGATGCTTGGAGGCTCGCTTGGTCTCGGCGTAGCTCAAGAAGGCGGAGGTGTCCGCCCCGATGGCCGGGGTGATGCCGACGATGAGGCCGATAGGACAGGCGCGCAGGTAGGCAGGGATGCACCCCTTCAGATCTGTGAGGGTCGGGAGGATGTCCTTCAGGACCGCGCTGACCTTGGGCGCCGTGAGGATGACCTCGACCTGCCGGAAGCCTTCGGACAGGGCGAAGAGGCCGATGAGCATCGGCACGAAGGAGATCCCGCCGGAGAGTTCCGCCAGGCCGAAGGTGAACCGCGGGAACCCACCCATCGGGTCCAGGCCGATCATGGCGATGAGTAGACCCAGCAGGCCCGAGATGAAACCCTTCACCGGCGAGCGGCCGGACAGGGTGATGGTCACGGACAGGCCAAAGAGGGCCAGGGCGAAGTATTCCGGCGCCGAGAAGCGCAACGCGAAGTTGGCCAGGATCGGCGCGAAGAAGGCCAGGCAGAGCGCCGTGAACGTCCCGCCGATGCCCGAGGAGATCGTGGCGATGCCGATGGCCTTGCCTGCCAGCCCCTTCTGTGCCATGGGGTAGCCGTCGAAGACGGTCGCGGCCGCCGCCGGAGTGCCCGGCGTCTTGATCAGGATCGAGGCGATCCCCCCGCCGTAGATGGCCCCCGTGTAGATCCCCAGGAGCATGACGATGCCGGTGATAGGGGTCATGCCGAAGGTGAAGGGGATGAGGAGTGCGATCCCCATCGTGGCAGTGAGGCCGGGGATGGCCCCGATGATGATCCCGAAGAAGGAGCCGAGGACGAGCGCGAGGAGGTTGTACCCGGAGAGGACCGTGCCGAACCCACGCAGCAGGAGACTCAGATCAACCATGTGTCCGACTCTTGGCGCTCCGCTAGCGGAACCAGCCGCGCGGGAGCGGCACGTTGAGGGCCGTGTCGAAGAGGAGGTACGTGGCCACCGGGACCACGACGGCGAAGAGGGCCAGGCGCATCCACCGCCGCTCGCCCAGGACCAGCGCGAATCCGAACATGTAGGGGACGGAGGCCGCGATGAAGCCGACCCGCTCCACGAAGACGACGTAGGCACCCGTCAGCACGGCCACCCAGAGGACCCGGGCGCGATCCGCCCCCTCCAGCCGGCTCGGGAGCGTGAGGGCCTCCCCCCTGAGCGCGTTGACGAGGAGTATGGCAGCCGATACCAAGAGGAGAAAAGCGACCCCGCGGGGGATCCAGGCAGGACTCCCCATGTCGGGGAGGATGGGCCATCGTCCGGATTCGTAGAAGACGTACAGACAGATCGGGATGACGAGAAGCGAGGAGATGATGTCAACCTTCTTCAAGGATACGGGCGGCATACTAACTCCGTTCCCGGGTAACAGCGGGGCGCCCCGTGGCCGCTGGCCGCGGGGCGCCCTCGTTCTGATCCGCGCGGACCGCTACTTCTTCTTCAGCAGACCCACCAGATCCAGGGTGGGCTCCAGGGTCTTTTCCATGCCAGCCAGGAACTCTTCGAACTTGTCGTAATCCAGGTAGGTCCGCGGCAGGGCGAGCTTGTCCATCAGCGCGATGTAATCCGGATCCTCCGCCGCCTTCTTGAACCCCTCGCGAAGGACCTTCAAGATCTCGGGTGGGGTCCCCTTGACGGTGCCCAAACCACGCCAGTCGAAGATCGGGTTCTCAACGGGGTACCCCGCTTCCGCCATCGTGGGCACGTCGGGGAAGGCTGGATGGCGGACCGGGCTGTTGGCCGCCAGGATACGGATTTGCTTCGTCTGGTAGAACTGGAGCACCTCGTCCATGCCGCTGGCGCAGACACTGATGTGCCCGCCCACCAGGGCCGTCCGGGTGGGGGCCGCGCCATCAAAGGGCACGAAGGTGAACTTGACGCCCGTCTTCTGGGCGATGGCGGCCGCGGCGAGGTGCCAGGCGCCCGCCGGGCCCGAGTGCCCCACCGTCACCACGCCCGGATTCGCCTTCGCGTACTCCACGAGGTCCTTCAGGGTCTTGAACTGGGAGTCGGCCTTCACCGAGAGGCCAGCCTGGCTCCGGTTCAGCAGGGCGATGAGGTCGAAGTCGCGGTAGGAGAGATCGGACTGAGCGAGGAGTCGATACGTGCTGAGGTTGAACGTAATCACACCCACCGTGTACCCATCCGGCTTCGCGGTTACCACCGAGTTCATCCCGATGACGCCGGTGCCGCCGACGCGGTTGACGACGTTGATGTTCACGCCGAAGTGCTTCTTGGCGTTCTTCACCAGGGTGCGGGCTAACGTGTCCGTCCCGCCGCCCGCCGCCCAGGGGACGACCAGGGTGATGTCCCGCTCGGGGAACGCAGCCGCAGGGGCGGGGGCGGGGACCATGAGCACCACCGCCAGCATGCCAGCCAACAACAGACCGAACTTCCTCATCATGACGGCCTCCTTTCGGTGCGCCAACCATCGATATGTGCCTCGAACATCTCTCACGCAAACCGTCCGTCTCTCACCCCCTGTCGTCCCTCGTGGCCCGCGCCACCACCGCGAATCGGCGCCGGCCGGACCCGAACTACCAATGGAAGCCGCTCCATCTGACTCGCCCGTACTTTGGCACAGGCCCGACGTCATCGTCAATCATTCTCTAGTCATGTGTGTCTGAGACTGAGGATCATTCTCGAAGGGCCGGAGCCCTTGGGACATCCGGGGAGAAGAGCCAAACGTCCGAACGGCGGGACGGCCCCCGCAGAGGTCTCCACGATCCATCTGCCGATGCTCGGATCATCGGGCTTCCCGTCCCTGCCGATCCCCACGCGATGGCCGGACGGCCTTCAGGGTTCGGGACAGGGTGTACCCGATCATCATCAGGCCCGACACAGGAATTGCGGCGTACCACAACGGCCTGGGCATCGTCAGCATTGGTGACGTGTTACCTCTCGCCTGAATCGTGAGCAGCCACCCCTGCCACGTGAAGACCGCCAGGAACCCGAGCGCCAACAGGCTGAGGACCACCTCCAACGCCCGCCCGGCCCGGGAGCCGACCAGGGCCTGGGGGATAAAATCGATGGTGATGTGCTCGCCGCTGCGCCAGACGGCCGCCGTTCCCACGAACACCATCCAGGCGAAGAATAACTCCACGATCTCGTCCGCCCATCCCAGGGACACGATCGGGAAAAAGCGGATGAGGACGAGCGCGGAGACCAGCACAAGCAGGACCGCGAGACAGGCGGCGCCCATCCAGCGCAGGACAGCCGCCAGGGCCCGTTCGATCCGAGCCACACGATCCTCGGAGGGGCCGGTGGGTATCTCACTCATCGCGACGCCCCCATGACCAGGTTCGGGATCCAGACGACGAGCCCGGGAATATAGGTGATCAGGAAGAGACACACCGTCAGGGCCACGATGTAAGGCCACAACTCCTTCGCCAGCGGCCAGATCGGCACCTTGCTGATGCTGGAGACGGCGTACAGACACATCCCCACGGGCGGCGTAAGGAGGCCGATCATCGAGTTCAGGGCCATCACCACGCCGAAGTGGACCGGGTCCACCCCCACCCGCGTGACCAGGGGCACGAAGACCGGGATCGTGAGGAGCATGATGGCGATCCCCTCCATGAAGCAGCCCAGGATCAGCAGGATGACGTTGACGATGAGGAGCATCACCCAGCGCTCGCTGGTCAGCGCCATCAGCCCCTCCACGATCGTCGTGGGGATCCGCTGCTGGATCAGGAGCCAGCCGAAGATGCTGGCGGCCGAGATGATGAACATCACTTGCACCGAGTTGCGGACTGTCTCCCACAGGATTCGGGGGAGGTCCGCCAGCGTGATCTCCCGATAGACGAACATGCCGATGGCCAGAGCGTAGATGCTCGCGACGGCAGCGGCCTCGGTGGGCGTGAAGATCCCCGCCAGGATGCCCCCGATGATGATAATTGGCGAGCCCCAGGCCGGCGCGGCCTGGACAGTGGCCCGAAGCAACTCCCCCAGCGTGGCCCTTCGATCCCGAGGATAGCCACGCCGCTTGGAGATGATGGCCACCGTGATCATCAGGAGGAGCCCCATCAAGACCCCGGGGAGGAATCCCCCGAGGAACAGCCGGCCGACGGACGTCCCGGTCATGCTGCCGAAGATCACGAACGGGATGCTGGGCGGGATAATCGGCCCGATGGTAGAGGCTGCCCCCACCAGGGCCGCCGAGAAGACCCGGGGGTACCCGGCCTTCTCCATGGCCGGGATGAGGATGTTGCCCGTGCCCACCGCGTCCGCCACGGCCGCCCCGGACATCCCCGCCATGATCATGTTCGTGACCACGGTCACGTGCCCGAATCCCCCGCGGATGTGCCCGACCAGACACTGGGCAAAATGAACGAGCCGGTTCGTAATCCCCCCCGTGTTCATCAGGTTGCCGGCCAGGATGAAGAAGGGAATCGCGAGGAGAGTGAAGCTGGTGGTACCGGAATACATCCGTTGGGGCACCATCAGCAGCAGGTCGGCGGTCCCCAGCGCCAGAAAACTCAGGATGGCCGTCAGCACCATGCTGGCGGCGATGGGCAGCCCCAGGAACATCAGCAGCACCAGCAGCCCGAAGATCGCGGTGGTGACCATCAGCTCGCCTCTCCTCTGCCCATTTCGACGGGAGGGGGGTCTGGGTCGTCAGGAGCCCCAGGCGAGCCGAGCGAATCCGGCACGCCCGAGACCCCTGACGAAAAGGACGTTCATGCTGGAGCTTGCCTGGCTACTTCTTCCGCGCTGCTTCGACGTATTCCAGGTACTTCTTCGCGTTCTCCTCGCCGGCATACTTGGAGATCTTGTCGTACGCCGGCTTCATGGCCGCCCGGAACAACGCCAGGTTGGGTCGGGTCACCTGCGTCCCCGCCTGCTGCATCTTGGCGATCAGATCCTCTTCCTGCGACATGATTTGCTGGCGCATGAAGGCCCCGGCCTTCTTGCTCTCTTCCTGGAAGATGGTCTTCTGCTCCGGCGTGAGCTTGGCCCAGGTTTTGGCGCTGATCGTGTGAATCATGTTGTTGTAGATGTGCCGGGTGATGGCCAAGTGTTTCTGGACCTCGTAGAACTTCATGAAGTAGATGACCGAGATAGGATTGTCCTGCCCGTCCGCCACGCCCTGGGCCAGAGCCATGTACAGCTCAGGAAAGGCGATGACGGTGGTCACGGCCCCCATGGCCTCGAAGGCCGCCCCGATCTGAATCTCGGGCGGGACCCGGACCTTCAGCCCCTTCACGTCCTCCGGGGTGTTGATGGGCCGCTTGTTGTTGGTGAGATTCCGGAAGCCGTACTCCCAGTTTGAGAGGAGGATGAAGCCCTCTTTCTCGGCCATCTGGCTGAACCACTCGAAGGCCGGCCCGTCCACCACCCGATGGACGTGGTCGTAGTCATCGTAGGCGAAGGGGAGCATCACCACGCCCATGGCCTTGATCCATTTGTCAAACTGGCCCTGGGTGGGCAGTCCCATGTCCGTGGTGCCCATCTTCACCTGCTCGGCCTGCTCGGGCGGTGACCCCAGCACGTTGTTCGGGAAGATGTCGATCTTGATCTGGCCATTGGTCCGCTTGTCCACGGCCGCGGCGAACTGCTTGGCGGCCAGATGGCCCGGATGGCCCTCGTCGGCAAAGTGCGCGAGCTTCATCCGGAGGACCTGGGCCTCTGCCGTCCCCCCACTAGCCCAGACAAAGAGGGACAGAATCGCGAGCATCGCTGCTGCCCCCCAAATCCACTGGCGCGATTTCATGACCCCAACCTCCTTTTCCTCATGCGAGTGTCTGCCAGAAGATCACAACACAGCCCCACAGATCAGGAGAATACCCTCCTCGTTGAATGGCCTCGGATTCCAGGGGGGTCGTCCCGCACCCCGCCTCGCAATGTCCGGAAACTCCTGCCCCGTCGCTCCAAGGCCGGATGGCCGGCATGGAGCCTGGATCGCCCCGTGAGCGACTCCACGCCCGGCGCTCCCCTACTTCAGCAGCCCGTGCTTCTTCATCAGCGCCAGGTAGTCCTCGCGGGGCGGTGCGAAGATGTCGATGCCCTTGAACCCGGTGGGGGTGTGCCCGCCATGCTCCACGTTCGGCGGATGGACACAGACATCGCCGGCCTTCATGCTGAACTTCTCGCCGCCGCAGATGTGCTCCTCGCCGCCCTCGAGGATTACCAGGATCTGCTCCGCCGGATGGCTGTGCAGCGGGAAGGTGGCCCCGGGGGGCTGCTCGATGAAACTGCAGAGGATGTTCTGCCCGGCGATGAACCGGGTCCCCACCTTGTCCGTGAGGGGCACCAGTGGGATGTCCGCAATGCGGTAGTAGTACTTCGGCTTTTCGTCTGCCATCGTGGCCTCCTTTGGTCCCCGAGCCTGAACCTCACCAGGGCCCTGGCGCGCTTGTCCGCCGTAGGCGGATTGGCGGTTCGTCGGTCCCTGGCCCTAGAACAGCTTGAACCGCCCGTCGAACTCCGGCTGCACCGTCACCTGCGTGAACACCCGATCTTGCTCCTCGCGGACGGCCGCCATCATCCAGAGGAACCCCGTGGTCGTCCCCGGGCTGGCGACGTTGTAGTGGTACCCCTTCTTGATGGCGACCGCGTCTCCCTCCCAGACCGGAACCACCATCTCCATGTCCTGGTAGTCCGTGTAGTTGATGTGGAGGGAGAAATTCGGGGCCGGCATGTCGATGTAGAGATAGATCTCTTCCTTCTCCTGGTGGTGGTCGTGCGGCGGCCAGCTCGTCCAGTTGCCGTCCTTGCTGAAGGTGACGCCGGCCAGGAGCCGCGCGGCCTGGACATTCGCCTCGCCGATGACCGTGTGGATGGTGCGGGCGTACGGCTCGAAGCCCGCTTTGTTCACCAGCTTCGGATTCGCCAGGACGTCGGCGAAGCGGACGTGCTGCACCGGGTAGTGCTTGCCGGCCGGCGCGCCCATCTCCGCCAGATCGAAGGCCCCGTCCGACGCCACGGTGCAGCGGGACTCGCGCGGCACGTAGAGCGCATCGTACTTGCCGAGTGGATAGGAGTGGCCGTCCACCCGAATCGTCCCCGCGCCGCCCAGACACACGAATCCCAATTCCTCATCTTGCGCATCCACCTCGACCGCACCCCCTCTCGGTAGCACGATGCGGCCGTAACGCAGATACTCCAGGCCGGTGTTGTACTGATGGATGACGCGCTTCCGCCCCTGCACTCGTTGGGTTCCTCTGAACAACCACGCATTTGCCATGCGCTACCCCCGTTTCTTGGTCGCTGGGGCGGGGCAGCCGCCATGTGGCCACAACACGCCGTCCCGGCCAGGTTTCCCCATGAGGAGCCGACTCACCTCCGCCGCGCACCGCGTCACGGCTCGGATCTCGCTCTTGATCCCTCGCTCCCGGTTGAGGTAGGCGGGGAAGGCGACGCTGATGGCGGCAATCGTTTCCCCGTTTTCGTTCCGGATCGGGGCCGCGACGCACATGATCCCCCGGGTGATCTCTTCCCGGTCCAGCGCGTACCCCGCGCGCCTCACCTTGGCGAGCTCCCCCCTGAGCGCCTCGGGTTTCGTGATGGTGTGGGGCGTGTAGGCCTCGAGCCTGCCTGCAAGGATTCTTCGCACCTCCGCCGACTTCATCCCCGCGAGCAGGATCTTCCCCATACCCGTGCAGTGCAGCGGGAAGCGCTTGCCGATCGCGGAAAACAGCTTGATCCCGAAGGCCGCTGGCGATTCGAGCTTGTCCAGGTAGACCCCGGCGTCCCCGCTCAGGACGCCGAGGTTGCAGGTATGTTTTGTCTTGGCCTGCAGCTTGAGAAGTTGCGGCCGGACGTAGCCCTTGAGGTCGAAATGGGATGTAACCGCAGAGCCGAGAGAGGCCAGCCTGAGGTCGCCGAAGTACCGTCCGGCCTCGGCATCGAAGCGGAGGTATCCAATGTCTACGAGCGACTTCAGGACGCGGTGGGCGGTGGCCTTCGGCAGTCGGGTCTTGGCCACCACCTCCGAGTAGGCGAGGCCCCGCGCCTGGTGGGAGACGATGGTTTCGAGGATGCGGAAGACCTTGGCCACGCTGCCCACGAATCGGACCCTCCGGGGTCCACCGAGCGGGACGTCAGGGTCCAGCCGTTTCGCGAGTTCCACATATGGAACTCGGTTCAGGATAGGGAGAATTCCTATCCCTCCCCTCTCCGAATGTCAAGCCCATTTTCCGCCAGGCACCCCTGGCCATCTCGCCCCGACGGCCCGCCGGGCCCCTGCGGCATGGAGCGCCTGCCCGATCGCGCAGCTCGCCCGCGTCGGGCGCAATGGGCGCGTTCCCGAGGCGGTGCTCCTGCCCAGACCGTGACCCCGGGGGACGACCGTCTCCTCCGATTCCCTCCCCGTCAGGGAGTGACGCGGCCGGAAACACAGACTGGCGGGACTCGGCGGATGGCACGAATTGCCGGTTGACATGTCTAAATGTGTGAGATAGTCTGATATTGGTTGTTTCATTGTATGAAACTATTGAGACACTCCATGGAATCCGCCAGCCGCCCACAGACCCACCAATCCCTCGAACGCGGGCTCCGGGTCATCGAGGCGACCGCTGCCTTCGGTGGTTCCGCGACGCTCTCCGAAATCGCCCGCAAGACCGCACTGCCTCGGAGCACAGCCCACCACATCCTTCGAGCGCTCGTCGAATTCGGCTATCTCGTTCAAGATGGCGACGCACGGCCCTACCGGCTCGGCTCCAAGCTCTTCCGGCTCACCGGACGCACCTGGAGCAAGGAACAGCTTGCCGAGATCTCCATGCCACTGCTTGACGAGCTGAGTCGCCGCACGGGCGAAGGCACCAGTCTCGCGATCCTGCGCGACGGCGTCGTGACCATCGTGGCGAAGCGCGAATCCGAAGGCCCGGTGCGTGTCGTCCAAGAGGTCGGCGCCACACGGCCGATCTACTGCACGGCCGTCGGCAAAGCCCTCGCCGCGTGGCTGCCCGCAGAGGAGCTCGACGGCATTATCGCCCGCACCGTCTTCGAGCGGAAGACGGCCCGCACCATTGTCACCCCGGCTGCCTTCCGGCGGGACCTGGCGCGTATCCGTGCGACCGGCTTTGCCATCGACAACGAAGAGCACATCGTGGGCATCCGCTGCATCGCCACCCCCGTCCGAGACCATTCCGGAGAGGTCCGGGCCTCGCTCTGCATCGTGGGTCCAAAGAGCCGATTGCCCCAACGACGACTGAACGAAATCCGTAAGCCGCTCGCCGTGGCGGCGGCGGATCTTTCGGCGCGACTCGGATACGGATCGACGGAGGGCTGAGCGACAGGACGCCGGAAGATGCCGAACGTATCAATATCGATGCGACATTCCAGCAAGACAACAAACAGAAAGGAGGGGAACAACGATAACTATTACACGATATACTGTGTAATACAATTATCCATGAAAGGAGATATTTCATGAAGACCGTGACAAGAACAATTATGTTGCTAGCCGTAATGGTTTTGTCATTAGCGGTCGTTTGCACGACGGCGCAGGCGGGCACGTATGTCTTGAAGTTCAATCACGTACTGGGCGCCAAGGAGCCGTACCACGACGGATTTACCAACTGGGCGAAGGCCGTCGAGGCAAAGACGAAGGGTGGCCTGAAGATCGAGGTCTTCCACAGCGCCCAACTGGGCGTCGAGGAAGACATCATCGAGCAAATTCGGCAGGGGGCAAATATCGGGCAGAATACGGACTCGGCCCGGCTCGGGAATTATATCCCCGGGATAGCCATCATGAACGGCCCGTACTTCGCCGAGAACCTGGAGGAGGTGGCGAAGCTCCGAAACTCGCCGACGGTGAAGGCATGGAACGACGAGCTGGCCAGCAAGTTCGGCCTGAAAGTCGTGTCCTTCAACTGGGTCCAGGGCTACCGCCACTTCTTCACCAACAAGCAAGTCAGGACCCCCGAGGACCTCAAGGGCATGCGCATTCGCACCCCGCCGGCCCCGATCTGGCAGGAGTCCGTCCGCGCTCTCGGCGCAGCGCCGGTCGCCCTGGCCTTTGGGGAAATGTATCCGGCCCTCCAGCAGAAGGCCATCGACGGTGTCGAGCTGGTGTACAACAACATCCCCGCCGGTCGGTTCTACGAGGTGCTGAAGTACGTCAGCGAGACCCGCCACATCATGCTCATCAACTTTGAGGTGATCAGCGCGAAATTCTTCAACAGCCTGCCCGCCGACTATCAGAAGGTCCTGGTGGAGGAATGTGATAAGGCCGGCGAGGAGACCTCGAAGCGGATCTTCAAGCTCGAGGCCGAGGTCAAGGAGCAGCTTCAGAAGCGTGGCATGACCGTGGTGGACAAGGTCGATCTGGCCGCCTTCCGGAAGGCGGGGGATAAGGCTTACGAGGTCTTAAAGATCTCCCAAGCCAAGGATACCGTGCATAAAGAGATCGGAAAGAAGTAGCCCGTCCGATGCGGCGACCGATACCGGCCCCCGCGGCAGCGGGGGCCGGTCTTTGCGTTGCCGAGGGGACGCATCGACTCCCGGGGAGAGGCAGACCACAATGTTGAAGACGATCTATGCGTATGTGTGCGCGGCAGAAGCCATCGTCGCCCGCACCTGCCTCCTTCTCATGGTCGTATTGCTCTTCGGGTCCTGCATTGGCAGGTTCCTTGGACATCCCATCAACTGGGCGATCGACGTGGCAACCTGCGTCTTCGCCTGGGCCTGCTTCCTCAGCGCCGACATCGCCTGGCGCAAGAACAAGCTGATGTCGGTGGAGATGCTCGTCAATCGTCTCTCGGCGCGGGCGCAGAGAGCCTGCCGCCTGTTGAACTACGGCATCCTGACGCTCTTCCTGATCTACTTGATCCCCACGGGCCTCTGGCTGTCCTACATCAGCCGCGCCCGAAGTTTTCAAGGCATTCCGGAGTTCAGCTACTCCTGGGTGACCATGAGCCTGCCCGTGGGGGCGCTCCTCTTGCTGATTACCACCCTTCTCAAGCTGCGCGGCGCGTTCCGGGGGAGCGGCGCGAGCGCCTGACCACGCGGAGAGTCCGGGGAATCCCGAGGAGACCGAAGTCATGCTGCTGGTGTTCGGCGCGTTCATCCTGCTCATCCTCCTGGGCATGCCGGTGGCGTTCTCCATCGGCATCTCCGGAGCGCTGTACTTCCTGCAGCATCCAGAGCTGCCCTTCACCATTCCCATTCAGCTCGCCGTCTCTCAGACGCAGAACTTCGCGCTGCTCGCGGTTCCCCTGTTCATCCTGTCGGGCAACTTCATGAATCACGCGGGGATCACGGAGCGGCTCTTGCGCCTCTCCACGGTGCTCACTGGCCACATGCGGGGGGGCCTGGCGCAGGTCTCGATCGCGCTGGCGACGCTCATGGGAGGGGTCTCCGGCTCCTGCATCGCCGACGCCGCCATGCAGACCAGGATCCTGGGTCCGGAGATGCTCAAGCGGGGATTCACCAAGGGGTACGCGGCGGGTATCCTGTCCTACGGATCGCTCATGACCCCCATCATTCCGCCGGGCATCGGATTCATTCTCTACGGCACGGTCGGCCAGGTCTCCATTGGCAGACTCTTCGCCGGCGGGATCATCCCTGGCCTCATCCTCTGGCTTACCCTGGCGATCACGGTCTCGCTGACTGCCAAGAAGTGGGGTTACCGCCCCGAGCGGGATCACTATCCCTCTCCCCGGGAGATCGTCGTGTCGATGTGGAAGAGCCTGTGGGCGGTCATGTTCCCGGTCATGCTCCTATTGGGGCTGCGGTTCGGCTTCTTCACGCCGTCGGAGATCGGTGCCTTTGCCGTCGTCTATTCCATCTTCATCGGCGTCCTTGCGTATCGAGAACTCAGGTGGGAGGCTTTCAAACAAGCTCTCGAGGGCAGCACCCTCGACATCGGGGGGGTGATGTTCCTGATCGCCCTGTCGGGGATCTTCGGCTACGGCATCGTCTTCGATCGGGTCCCCGAGCTGATCTCCAGCGCCATGCTGGGGATCAGCAGGAATCCGTACGTGGTGTTGATCCTGATCGTGCTGTCTCTCCTGGTGGCGGGCTGCTTCGTGGACGGGTCGGTCCTGATCATCATGCTCACCCCCATCTTCCTCCCCATCGCAACGGAGCTGGGGTTTGACCCCGTCCACTTCGGGCTGGTGTTCATCATCGCCATCACCATCGGCAACTTCACCCCGCCGGTGGGATCCGCCATGTACGCCGTCTGCACGATTCTGGAGTGCCCCATCAACGACTACACGCGGGAATCGGTGCCGTTCCTGACGACCGTATCCCTGGTGGCTGTCTTCTTGATCTTCTTTCCCGACGTTGTCCTGTTCATTCCGGATTTGATTTTTGGAAAGGGATGACGTGTTCCCAAGTCCTTGTCAATAGTGGGGCGAATGTCACTCGACGCCTGCCGAGCGTTTTGGCATCCGTGGAGATGCTGCGATAGCGGTGACGGGCCACGCCCGCCAGCCGGGAGGGTGGCCGCCCTCGGCTGCGACGCTCGGAGGCCGCGATGGAAGGCCTACGACGCGGCTCGCGTAGGCAGGTGACGAGATGCTGTTTGAGAGCCGCCTCGGGCGGGAGGAGGTGATCCACGCCGAACCGATGCGTGATCCCTGGGGGTCCTGCGGCGAAGTGGCGGAGGCGATGGCTGCGGCACCGGCTCGGGTCGCCCTCACGCCGAGCCCGACGTGAAACGGCGGGCCGGGGGAGCGTGCCGGTGCCGTGTGCCGTTGCGCGGGCGGGGCCGGAGCGCGAGGGGCGAGCGGATGTTCCGATGGATTGGCTTGACAGCGCGGAACTGGAAGGAGTATCTCTCGGGTACTTCGATCGGATGGGCGCAGGTCGCGCCCGCATACGGGAACGATGTCCCAGCGGAACAGGAGGTGCGTCATGACACGTGATAATCGAAGGTCGATCGTCGGGGCGCTGATCCTTGGGCTTGCCGTCGTCTTCCTGGCCGGGCCGGCGGCGGCGCAGGTCAAGATCCGGTTCCAGACCTGGCACTGGGGCGAGAAGCCCGTGGTCAATGCGCTCGAAGCATACCAGCAGGAATTCAACAAGGCGAATCCTGGTATCGAGGTCGTCCGCGACGAGAGCCGCTACGCCGATAAGGAAACCGTCTATACCGCCACCTCACAGGCCAAGGCGGCCGCGGACATCGCGCACTTCCTGCACCGGGCCATCCCGCTCTTCGCCGAGCGCGGCTACCTCATGGACCTCACCCCCTTCATAGAGAGGGAGGGCGGCCAGAAGTTCCTGGCCCAGTGGGATCAGCACGCGCTGGAGACCTGCAAGTACAAGGGGAAGATCTATTGCATCAACGACTATGTGAACCCCCTGGCGCTGCTCTACAACACCCAGCACTTCAAGGAGGCCGGTCTCGATCCCAACAAGCCGCCGACGAATCCCGCCGAGCTCCTGGATATGGCCAAGAAGCTCACCCGGAGCGGCCGGTACGGCATCGGGCTCATCGGGTCCCGCCAGGAAGGCCTCTTCATGCGCTTCAACCCGTTTTTCTGGGGAGCTGGCGCGGAATATCTCACCCCGGACAACAAGCGCTCCGCCCTGGACACGCCCGAGGCGCTGGAGGGATTCCGGACCTACGTCGAGTTGTTCACCAAGCACAAGGTGGTTCCCCCGGGCGTGATCGAGCAGGGGGCGCAGGAGGTCCGGACGCAGGTCGCGCACGAGAAGGTCTCCATGGAGATCGGGGTCATCCAGGCCCCCTTGATTTACAAGGCCATCAACCCGAACATGAAGGTCGACGAGGTGATGGCCGCTGCGGCGATTCCGTCCGGCAAGAAGCGGGTGAGCTCGGTCGAGTACGGCATGCGCGTCATCAGTGCCTTCACCAAGAACCCCGAGGAGGCCTGGAAGGTGTACAAGGGGTGGATTAGTAGGGACGTCCAGTTGCGGAACTTCAAGATCTACGGCGTGATGTCCGCGCGCCTGGACGTCAAGAGCGCGCCCGAGATCGCGAATCACAAGTTCGCCAAGGTGTTCGCCGCGCAGGGCCCGTACGGGAAGATCGAGCCGCTCATCCCCGAGTGGCCCAAGATCGGGGACGCCATGATCACGGCGGTCCAGGAGGGGTTCTCCGGCGTGAAGACCTCCGAGCAAGCCTTGAAGGACGTGCACATCGCGACCAACCGGGCACTGGGCGTTCAGTAGTCGGTTCCTTCCCTGTTGACTCCGATCGAGCCAGGGGGAATAATCCGTCCCCCTGGCTCGTTGGCTGTTTGCGAGGGTTCTTGATGCCTTCAGGCCGCACGTGGCACGACCGCCACCTCGGGTACGTCTTCGTCCTCCCCGCCACACTGATGCTGGTGGCGGTCCTGGTCTTCCCCGCCTTCATCACGCTGAAGCTCTCCGTCACCCCCGAGGGGGGCAGCGGGTGGGGCCTTACCCTGCTCCATTACCAGAAAGCCTTCCGCGACCCGGTCCTGCTCCAGACTTTCAAGAACACCTTTGCCTTCGTGGCGTGGAGCATGGCCGGGCATTTCGTCCTGGGTCTCGCCCTGGCGCTCGCGCTGAACCAGGCCCTGCCCGGCCAGACGTTCTTCCGGCTGATCGCGCTCATCCCCTGGACCATCCCCGACGTCGTCGCCGGCATCATCTTCCGCTGGGTCCTGAACCCGATCCACGGTGCCCTCAACCCCCTGATCCGGATGGTCATCCCGAGTTTTCCCGCCGAGTTCCAGTGGCTGTCGAGCCCGACCCTGGCCTTCCCCTCCGTGATCTTTGCCAACGTCTGGCGCGGCTACCCTCTGGTGATGGTGATGCTCCTCGCAGGCCTGATGGCCATCCCGCGCGAGCTGTACGAAGCGGCGGCCGTGGATGGGGCGGGGAAGCTGAGGCGGTTCTTCCATGTCACGCTGCCCGGCCTCAGCACGATCATCCTCATCGCGCTGGCCCTCGACATGGTGTGGGAGTTCCGCCGCTTCGCGCTGGTCCTCGCCATGACGGGTGGCGGCCCGGGCACCCTGACCGAGGTCCTCTCCACGCTGGTGTACAAGACCTACTTCCAGTTCTTCACGTTCGAGTACGCATCCGCCATGGCCATCATGATGAGCGCGGTGCTCTTCGTCCTGAGCCTGCCCTACATCATCCTCGTGGGGAGGGAGCGATGAAGAGGTCGGCGGCCGCATCCGAGCGGCGGGAGCGGCGGTCCGACGCGATCCTGTCGTACGGATTCCTCGTCCTGTCCGCACTCTTCGCGCTCTTCCCCCTCGCCTGGATGCTCTCCACCTCCCTCAAGAGCGAGGCGGAGGCCTTCAGCCTGCCCGTGCGCTGGATCCCGCAGCGGCTGACGCTGCAGGCGTACGGCGAGATGTGGACGCTGAAGCCCTTCGGGCTCTACTTCTGGAACAGCATCGTGGTGTCGGGAGTTACCGCTCTGCTCTCCACGATCCTGGGCGCCCTGGCGGGGTACGGCTTCTCCCGCTTCCATTTCCGAGGCCGGACCAGCCTGCTCGCCTTCTTCCTCGCAACCCAGATGATCTCGGGCGTCCTGGTGATTGGTCCCTACTTCCAGGTGTTGGCGGCAGTCGAGCTGTACAACACGCTCACCGGCCTGATCATAGCCTATGTGACCATTTGCCTGCCGTTCGCGGCCTGGATGTCCAAAGGCTATTTCGACTCCATCCCCAAGGAGCTGGACGAGGCCGGCCTGGTGGACGGCGCCTCGCGGCTGCAGATCTTCCTCCGGATCATCTGCCCGATCGCGGTCCCGGGCACCGTCTCGACGCTGCTCTTCGCGTTCCTGCTCGCCTGGCAGGACCTGCTCTGGGCCCTCTGCCTCGTCTCGATCGACGAGAAGCGGACCGTCACCCTGGGCGTCGCCTTTCTCGTGGGCGAGTTCGTGATCAAGTGGCCGATGCTCACGGCCGCCTCTCTCATCGGCAGCCTCCCGACCATCCTCCTCTACCTCTTCCTGCAGCGCTACTACGTGGAAGGCCTGGCCCGGGGGGCGGTGAAGGGCTAGCCGCCTTCACTGCCCCGCATCACCGCCGTCTGCCCCTCCACCCGGATCTCCTCGACTAGCAGCCCAAGATACCGCTTCCCGAACTCGGACGCCTCGTCCAGGATCTCAGCCCGGACCGCTCGGCAGAACGCCTCGATGTGCTTCAGCGAGAGCAGATCCACCGGAAAGGCTCTTGTCCGCTCCAGCCCGGCGATCTCCGCCAGGATCGCCTGCCGCTGGACCTCTCGCTCGCGCACCCGTTTGAGCAGGATTGCGTTCACCGGGAGGCCCGCCGCCT
>Ga0315294_10003826_pt1 | contig 16395 bp, 16 predicted proteins | sample YL17G13_40_MG_FD_203626 | JGI IMG/M metagenome (GOLD analysis project Ga0315294, IMG submission 203626) | Sediment microbial communities from Yellowstone Lake, YNP, Wyoming, USA - YL17G13_40 | ecosystem: Environmental > Aquatic > Freshwater > Lake > Sediment | place: USA: Wyoming | collected... | reverse complement strand
AACCATTAATCCACTCTTCATGATAGTCGTGGCACTTCTGCACGTATTCCAGCGGAATGGTCTCGCCCTCGCGCCCCCGTTTCGCAATGCGTTCCACGCACGTCTCAGGGTCCGCGCGAATGTAGACGAGTCCCGTCACCGGCATGTCCCGCACAAATTCGTCGAACCACATGTTGTAAATGGTGTATTCGTCGTGCGCTATGTCGCCGCTGTCGTACAACATTTTGGCGAAGATGTTGCGGTCAGTGTCTACGCTGCGTTCGGTGATGATGACCCGACAGCGACCCGCATTCTCGCGAATCGTTCGGCGCAATAAAGCCAGGCGCGAAATGTAGGCCATCATTTGAAATCGGAACGCGTACGCCCGCTTGTCCTTGTAGAAATTGGTCAGAATGGGCACCCCGTCAGCGTCCTTGATGTGATGCCACGAATCCACCGGCTCTTCCACAAAATGCACGTCATCCCTTAATTTGTACGCCTCCTTCAGCATGTCCCACGTGGTTGATTTGCCGGAACCGATGTTGCCGTCAATGCTCACAAGCAACGGCTGTTGCGGTTGCGGGCTCACAAGCAACGGCTGTTGCGGGCTCATGTTGTCGTTGGTCATTGAATGTTATGTTACCGAATGGATGTATTCTATCTCTGCATTGGTTTTAATTTGTTTAAACTAAAATCAATTTTTTCTGAAAATGCACGTTGATTAAAATGCAATAGTGAAATTACTACGAGCTCGGGTAAGGAGACTGGTGGCGGGCTTCTTTGTACCCAATGTGCTGGGCGCCAGGACTTGGCGTCGCACCCCCGTGAGTTCTGCGTTTGGTACTGCGTTTGGTACTGCGTTTGGTACTGCGTTTGCCACCCCTGCGTTTGCGATAAGTGCGTTTTTGCATTTGACTGACTTGTGTTAGTTATACTTTATGCAAAGATAAAAAATGAATATCGAATGCATTCAATCATTCAAAATGTGTTTTGTTAATGCATTTAAAGAAACCGCGCTAAATAAACATAACTTGACCCAGACCCAATGGATTTCACGCAAGGTAAACTCACGAAGAGCGAATGGGACAGCGTGGAGGTCCCGGATTCGCACGAGGAACAACAAATTTATCAGCTGATTAAGGACGGATACAGCGACGTGGACATTGTGCGCAATTCCAACCAGTCGCTCGTGCAGTACATGAAAATCGCCCCGTCCGACGAAATGCACGCCCACATGTATGAACTCTATTTCAAGACGCACGTGGACGAAATGCGCGAGGCGTTCGCCCTCACCTTCGAAACCGACACCGACAAAAAGAAGCTGGTCAAAAAGGCCGACCTCATCCGCATTCAAAACACGTCCAGCAATTTGGACGAGCAAAAATCCAAAATCTACGAATTCGTGCTGCTGGGGCTCTTGTTGAACCTGCTCAACAACCGGTTCCCCCACATGTATCCGCACTGGAGGCAGCACCTGCAGGGCGTGTCCGAATCCAAAAAGAAGAAAGCGCCGGCGGCACCCCCCCCCGTGCCCAGCCGCCCCAAGTGGATGTACTATTATTACAGCACCTGCCTGCTCATGCGCAACAGCATCTCGCACATGAACCCGCACGTGCACTCCTTCCTGGACCACGTGACCAAGTTGGTGGAGGCCGATTTCGACTGTAGCGCATTCATCCAGAAGGCCCACGAGTTCGTGGAGAAGAATGAGTACGTGTTCAAGTGCAGCGACGTCAAGCTCTACGACCACCAGAAGCAGATGTTCACGGTGTTCAAGAATGACGCCGTTAAGCCCAATCCCAAGCTCGTGCTCTACATTGCGCCCACCGGAACGGGCAAGACGCTGACACCCATCGGACTCAGCGAACATTACCGCGTCATCTTCGTCTGCGCTGCGCGCCACGTGGGCCTCGCTCTGGCCAAAGCCTGCATCTCCGCCAAAAAACGCATCGCCTTTGCGTTCGGTTGCGGCAGCGTGGACAACATCCGTCTCCACTACTACGCCGCCAAAGACGTGGTGCGCGACCGCCGCACGGGCGGCATCCGGAAAGTGGACAACAGCGTGGGCGACAACGTGGAAATCATGATCAGCGACATCAAGTCGTACAAGCACGCCATGTTCTACATGAACGCGTTCAACCCGCTGCACCGGTTGTTGCTTTATTGGGACGAGCCCACTATCACCATGGATTACGCCGACCACGAGTTTCACGCGCTCATCAAGGAGAACTGGACCGAAAACATCGTGCCAAATGTGGTGCTGTCGTCTGCCACGCTGCCGCATGAGGCCGAGATGGCGCCCACCATCATGGATTTTCGGGCGCGGTTTTCAGGCGCCGAGGTGCACAGCATTGTCAGCCACGACTGCCAGAAGACCATTGCGCTGGTCAACAAGGACGGCTACGTGCAGCTGCCGCACCTCATGTTTGAACGCTACGATGACATGCGCGCATCTGCGGCGCACTGTCGCGAATACAAAACGCTATTGCGCTACTTCGACCTGCGCGAGGTGGTCAAATTCATCGCGCACGTCAATCAGGAACGGCTTTGGACGGCGTCCAGATACGCCGTGGAGCGGCATTTTTCGGACATTGCTGACATCAACATGACAAACATCAAGCTGTATTATCTGGAACTGCTGGAACATGTGCAAGCAGACAAGTGGCCTGCATTGCACGCGCACTTCCAGGCGCAGCGCACGCGGATGCACGCATCCAATGTCAACATGACCGCGCAAGACGCGCACACGATGACGTGCGGACCGACGCTGTTTTTGGCCAACGACGTGGAGAAAATCGCGCGGTTTGCGCTGCAGATTGCGCAGATTCCGGACTGCGTCATGGACGACCTGATGGAAATCATCGACCACAACAACGCCATCAAGGACGCGATGGAGGACTTGAACCAGCAGATTGAGGACGCAATGGAGGAGGGCACAAAAGACGACAAAGACAAGGACGGCGGCAACAACAAGGCCAAGGACAAGAAAAACAACAAGAAAATCGACGACATGCGGTTCAGTCCCGAAGTTCGGAGAATGCAGGAGCGCATGGACGAGCTGCGGCGACAGGTCAAATGGGGCGCGCTGAACGACATGTTTGTGCCGAACCGCGCGGAGCACTTGAAGCGCTGGGCACCGCATCTCACGGAAGAAGCCGTTGCCGCCATGGCGCCCTTCACCTCGCAGGTGGAACCCGAGGACGTGGAACGCATCATGGTGCTGCCGATTGAAAACGTCTGGAAGGTGCTGCTCATGATGGGCATCGGGGTCATGACGGAGCATTCCAATAAAACGTACACAGAAATCATGAAGGACCTGGCGCAGAATCAGCGGCTCTACCTCATCATTGCGTCCACCGACTACATCTACGGCACGAACTACCAGTTCTGCCACGGGTATCTGGGGAAGGATTTGAACGACATCAGCCAGGAAAAAATCATTCAGGCGCTGGGGCGCATCGGGCGCAACAAGCTGCAACAGGAGTACAGCATCCGCTTCCGCGATGATGCGCACCTGCTCAAGATTTTCCAGGCGTCGCCCGTTGCCAAACCCGAAGTGGTGAATATGGCGCGCTTACTACGCACGTGACGACCCCTTTTCCGGATTGAGGACCCGTAGGTTCCCCAGTGGGTATAGCACATACTGTGCCGTCTCATTGTTCCATTGGCCCACCATTTGTTTGGTGTCAGGGTCGTGCAGCGTGGAGAAGGTCTCATCCGGCAATTTGCACATGAGGTATTTCGTTCCATTGATTTCAAGCGGGTAGAACTTCAACGATTCAGTTTGTTCAGCAGTCATTTTGTGGTTGTGGTTGTGGTTGTTGCGATTGTGACGATTGTTGGTTGTGCATTAAATCGAATCAATTTTTTATATTACTTTTTAAAAAAAGAAATATAAAATGAAGGCTTAAAATATTTGCATAATATAAATACACATTTCGATGCCAGAAGATGACAATCAGATTCGCAAATTTAAATGCAACCGGTGTCGGCAGGTTAAGCACGCACTGAAGAAAGTGGCAGACCAGCAGCATCATGGGTTTGCGTGTGAAGAGTGTTGGACCGCCATTGAAAAACGTTCCCGATACAGCGGGTGTACTGCATTTTAGTTTATGCGTGCAATGCATTTAAATTTTTAAATGAATATGTGTATACATTTATACACATTTACACAATACATTGGATTCGATGAATAATCAGAATCAATCCAATTCATCCAATTTAGTTTGGCGGCCGCCTTACCCCTCTGAAAATTTGAAAACGCCCCGACATCCAACGTATAGCACAACAAACCCGTATGCAGAACCGGACCAACAACCACACCAACAATCACAACAACCACAACAATCACACCAACAACAATCACAACAACAACAGGACCAATCACAACAACAATCGAATCAGTTTCAGGATTTCCAACATTCTAAACGAGAGAATAACAGCAATAAAATATATGAACGCGGACTAACCCCTCAAGTTGGCATGAATCCATTTTTGCAAGGCAACTATTTGCAGGATTTAGAAACACAGAACGAATTTTTAAAACCGATGAACAGTAATATGTAATCCATTAAAATGTCATTCCAAAAAATGTATGAAAATCCGAAAAATTGAATTGCTTTTTGGAATTCATTGTTTTCCTCAGGCTTAACAGCAACCTTCTCGTTCTCGTTTCATCGTTCCATCGTTTCATCGTTCTCAGATTCATTTGTTGTCGATACAAAAAATGAAAGCATCTTCATTGACAATCATTGCAGGCAGCCCCAAACTGCTTCTCAACCATCTTCTTGCCGTTCAACATGAGTTTGGACAGTTGGATGCGATGGCGAAGTCGAAGTCTAACGGCGCGCTTCGTCTTCAGCACACGTTGCCCATTCTGGCGCTGCTCACAGACATCGGCGAATGTCGCGCAATGGTCATTCGCATGGTGCAGGTTCAACGCACGCAAATCAACCAGTACCAGAAAAGCATTCGAAATGGGCGCAAGATAAAGCGCGGCGAGCACGAACCAACTGACATGATCACGGACGTCATGGTCAAAATGGCAACGCGCTTCATCGAAGACCTCAAGGACATGCTTCCCGAACTCACTCAGCCCATTACCGCGCGCATTCACACCAAGCTTCACGACCTGCATGACCGGATGAGCCTGTTCCAGATGTTCGTGGACGGCGACCAGGACCAGGACCAGGACCAGGACCAGGTATGCCAGTGCAACAGCGTCGGCATAAGCTGCTCTGCATGCCACAACGGCGCACACGACCAATGCAAGCACAATTGCACTGAATAAGAAACCACAATGCCACAATGCCACAATGCCACAATGCCACGATGCACAATGCAAAAAACCAAAAAAAATATTTTTTTACACACACTTCGTTCAGTCTTGGTCATACCCAATGACCGCACAATCGAACCGTTTGCCAGAATGTCCGGTGGTCAGCGAATCCGGAAACCCGCCTTTGCCCAAATCATCTTCGTCTTCATGAATGACAATCGACCGGCCAATCACGGATTGTTCCCCCTCAAACAGAGAGATTTTGGTTGTGGAGAAATAAAAGGTGCTCTGCCTGTTTGCATTTGCGGTAATGTTCCCAAAATCTCCAGCATGAGAATTGCCAGTTCGGGACCCATGCTCCGCATTGGTCGGATTGAAATGACCGCCGCAATTCATGCAATCGCTGCTCAGTAAATTGCCAAATTGATGCACATGGATTCCATGTTTACCAGGAGACAAGTTTTCAATGTGTCCTGAAATTTTCACAGGAGAAAAATTGTTGTCCTGTTTAAATGCAATGTAGCTGCCCTTCAATTTGCCTTGAAACACCGCAATCGCTTTCATGTCTTAATGTTTAATTGTTTATGCATCTACGGCATAAATAATTTTCACGTTATTTACTAATTGGTTTGGTTTCGGTTTCAAATGCTAACTTTGCGCGTGGCTCGGACACTCGATTTCTTTGCGAGTCGCAGGGCACGGCTCTTAGGGTTGCACCCGTTCTTTAAAATGGCGTAATCCACCGCAGAAGCGTTGCCCCCTGTGATTGCGCTGGCAAGTCGGGCGTATCCCCACGACTGCGGCGTCTGGTTTGGCCGAGACCCCGATGAATAAAATGCCCCCTCCCCCTTCTTAACAATGCGTTTCAAAGCGCCAATGGAGCACCCGGTGGCGCGTGCCAGTGCCGCATTCGGTGCAATGTGGTCCATGTCGTACATGCGTCGCGCCTTGACCACGTGCTTGGATGCCACGTGCGGATACGATTTCAGCTTCGTGGTTCGCCCATAGTACTCGCCGCGCTTATATTGCCGGCGCGACCGTTTCAACATGGCAATCTGCTTGCGTCGGTCTTTGCGCGACAATGCGCGCGGAACGTACCGCATGGGAACATGCAACGGTGAGTGCATTGTGTATTTATATATAGAATGTACACATTTAATTTCATTGGGCCTTTCATTGGTTGGGCCTTTCATTGGTTGGGCCTTTCATTGTCCAGGTTCTATGCGCTGCTGCTGTGAACGATACTGCGCCACCTTGTTTTTCACGATGTACACTGCCGACAGAAACAGCAGCGTGATTTCGGTACTGCTTCGCATCACCAACGGCGTATCATTCATTTGCAGGCTGTAGTATATCCACATGCTGGATGAAATGATGCTCAACGTGCAAAACAAGAGGGACAAGCTGTTTGTGCTTTTATTCTTGTACAACAAATACATGAATATGAATCGCCCAAACACCGACAATGAGGTGGCCGTGTAAGGGATGACCTTCAGTGTTTCGCTGGAATTCATGCGTGTGCAAAATGCCTAACAATTAAAAAAATGTAGCGACATGTTTTTAAGTTGATGCAACCATTAAGTGAATGAAACCACGATTTCAACCGTCTCCTTCTTGATGCTCTTTGTGGCGGAAACACTCAGCTCCTCGCGCTTTTTGCGCGTCTTGTTCTTGCTGTTGCAGGTCGCGGTTGCTGTCGCGGTTGCTGTTGCCTCGACATTCGCATCATCGGATGAAGTCGACGTCAAAGACGCATTGTTTCGCCGCGACGTGCTGTTGCGCGCGTTCATGTCGTCCTCAATGGCCGCGTAATTTTTCTCGATGTACGCAACCACCCCGTTTTCCAACGCCCATTTGAAGAAATTGAGCTGCCCTATGGTGGTCTGAATGAAGGTGCCGTTTCCATAAGGAATCGTGATGCGGTCCCACCGGCAAAACGGGTCAAACCGGCGCTTGCTGTACGCTTTCAGCTTCAGCTTGTAATCCACATACACCTTGAACCGCTTGTTTGCACCGACCTCGTACACGGTGAAAAACTTCTTGGCATAATTCGTGGCAAACCAGTCGATGATGCGGAGAGACGTGGGGGATTCGCCGTTGATTATCCGCAACATTGTTTCCAAATTGTTGTTTTCGTCATAAAACTTCATTAAGTTGGTCATTAGCAAATCATTCTGAGTTGTGTAATTTGTTCCCATTTTTGGATATGCGGTGCGGTGCGATTGTGTCAATGAATTACTTATTTCCGTTTGTTTAAACCATTATTCAGTGTAAATGTTTTGCATTTTATTATATTATTATATATCAATATATCAATATATCAATATATCACATCTCCTTTACCACAATGCACCAAACGCACGCACTCTACATTGTTTTAGCAATTGTGTTCATGCTTTCGGGACTGTACATGTGTTCCGGCCAACGGCAAGAGGGGTTTGCGGTTCCGCTATCTCCTGGGTCCTTCCCCGACGCATCCACGTATCCCATTCTTTACAAGGACTACCCCCTGAAAACACCCGGCGTCGTGTCCGACATGTCAGCCTCCGACATGTGGACGTACTACCCCGTGTTTGACAACGGATTTGCGCAGTACACCAACAACGTGCGATACTGGGAAACGCCGAACAACGGCAAATGCACGCCCGCCAATTTCTGCGACACCCTTTACAATAACAAACCGGTCAAGGACTTGCACATTGTTCCCGTTCCCAAACCAATTTCTCTCAATTCGGATGTGATAAGAGTCAATTTTTATGGGTCCAAACCCATGGCATGCCCGCCTGCACCAGTGGCCACTGCAAACTGTCTGTATTACGGCCACAAAACGAATTCATTGACACCCCCTTACCAACCAAAAAATCTTTAAATTTGGATTGAATTGGATTTTCATTGTTCACAAGTTGGCTTTGAACGAAGGTTCGCCCGTGATTTCACTCATCACGAAGTTGGTCCATGCACGGAGGGTGGCATCGGCTTCATAATAATTCCAATAGTATTCTTGCAGTCTAATATCGGGTTGAGGACGGTTCCCTCTGCCAATGACGCCGGTGAAACTTGTCATCGTCGTGTAATGAGAGCTGATTGCATATTCGTTCTTTAAAAACGTGCCCTTGAATTTCATGTGTTGGTACTCGGGGCGCTTTTCCTGAATCAAATACGTTTTCCCAAGTTGAAGTTGGGCGACGGGCACTGGACGAAGCTGAGAAATCATGGTGGTGTGATGGATGATGTCCCGGATGAATGTCCTGTCTGCCTCGGATTCAATTTTTCATTTTTTTTTACATTATTATTTACATTATTTATTATTTAGCAATCAATAATGCAATAAATTATCCCCGGTTCCATCAATAATCCCGCACGTCAAATGTGACGGGATTTGCGCGGCTTCGTCGGGTTCGACCATGCGCCGCGGGTTTCACCTTTCGCGACCGAACTCCACTTGTCGACTGCCTTTGCTTTCGTTTGGGTTTTTCTTCCGGAGTGTCATCCGATGATGGGTGTGGTTTGGGGTCCTTGTCTTCTTGGTCAGCACGCGCGTGCTCGTCGTCGTCGTCGTAGTCCTCTCTAGACAACAATTGCCCCATGCGGTTTGAGTTTGTCGAATATTTTATAGTATATGTCACAAATAAAAATTTCGCATTGTGAACGCGTTCTTATGCCCAACATATTATTTTATAACAATATATTACATACGTAAACCCCTCACTTAAACATCTCTTAATGTCGTCTTCATGCAATGCAACCGCACCCATCGACATTTCCACGAATGCCAATGTAAATCCCATTAAGGTCGGCTCATTCATTTGTTCGTATGACCCTGACCTGTGCACCGGCGCTGCAGTGTCAATGTCGGAAGACCGCGTCTATTTGACCATCAAATGCAACAGTTCCAACGACAGCAAGGTGGTCTTTTACGGAGGAGGGTCATTCATTCCAACCGAAATCCGAATTTACGCGCCGTCGCTACACACGTACAACGGGTCCCACACCGATGCCGAAATGCTGATTGTGCACTCACCCGGTTCCTCCAACTCCAACTCCAGCAACAGTGGCGGCAGCAGCGGCTTGATTGTCAGCGTCCCCATTTCAATCTCGTCGAATGGAACATCGACTGACATGAGCGCCATTTTGCAAGCCGCCAACACCATCAATCCCGGCACGCTGTCCGTCAATTCGTCTGCCCCCATCAACGAGGACATCAACGTGAATGATTTGATTCCGGTAAAGCCGTATTACGTGTATTATGGAACGCTGCCATACGACTCGTGCGGCGGAAATTATTATTACGCCGTGTTTACGGACACCATTTCAGCCGTGGGACCAATCAGCAACATGGTGGCCAGCGGCATTGCAACCGTGCCGACGTCGTTGAAAACCAATTTGCAAAAAAGCAGTGGGCCACCGACAACTGGTTCCGGCGATGACGACGGACAAGCCGAAGAATACGTGCTGTATCAGGTGGTGGATGACGAATCTTGCTCCAGACCTAACCCCAAGGGCAAATCCACCGCTGCGGATGATTCCACGGAAAAATCATTCGGAATTAACGCGATTTTTGGAATCGTGATTGCAGCATTGATCGTCGGCGTTGCGTACCTGTTTTGGAATTGGAACGTGGTCAAGACGGCTGCCGCAACTGCCGTTGCTGCGGCGTCTGATGCTGTTTCTGCTGGGTCGAGTGCTCCAGCTCCTCCTCCTCCTCCGCCAGAAGAATCGAATTCCAACAGTGGAAACATGAGCACCGGACAGCTCATATTCGTCCTCATGATTTCCATCATTGGATGCATATTCGTTGCTTATGTAGGTGGCACGGCGGTTTACAGGGCGAATAAATGAATAAAATGTGATAATGTGATAATGCATGGTTCATTATCGCATTTTTATGACTGGGACTGGGACTGGGACTGGGTCTAAACCTGCGTGTAGCCCAACGATGTTTCGTTCAGCTGGGTTGGACGGAAGGAAGCAGTGGCGCTGCCAACCTCGGTGTCGGCCAGGGGAGCCCTCAGCGCCACCATTTGTTCCTCCAGCGTCACGGGGAACTGGTTGTACGCCGACAGCTCCTCGCTCTTTCGCTTCTCGCTCGGGACGTACGCCTCAATCGCCGAACTACCAGAGGCACCGGAACGGCGAATCAGCGTGTAGGCCGCAAACAGCCCCAGGATTCCGACCACCGCGTGGGAATGCACGAAGAATGACAACGCAATCAGAACGACCGCGATGTTGCCTAAAGGCGTGTCCACGTAGGACGCGATGCTGTCCGGAGTGGGCACGTTCAGCACGATGTACAGCACAATGAGCACCGTCAGCAGGAGTTCGTGCTTCTGGGCGGATTTGAATGCAGCATTCATCATTTGACTGATTTGAAAGAACATTGGATTAGTATGCAATGCAAATTGTTTATTTTATAATTATATCATATTATTTTTTTTTATGTTTTAAAATTGAAACATAACAGAAACCATAAACACATCTTCACGCAACCCACAATCCAACATAATGTCTTCTTCTGATTCTTCGGCATCCTCAGCCACTTATTTGGGCCCCCGTGGATACACCATTCATAAAGCAAATCTGGACGAAGAGGAGCGCAAATACATCCGGTCAGAACTCACCATTCGGCCGTACATTCCTAAAGCCCCCGTGCAACCCGCGGCCTATCCCATTTATCGCGAATCTCCGCTAAAAATGTATGTTCCACGGTACTTCGGAATCGACGCATACGGACCGCCCGAAGCCATCAAAATTGCGTCTGGCGAACCATTGCACGTCACGCTTGCATTCCAGGGCGAAATGCGCGACTACCAGAAAGAAATCGTGCGGAAGTATTTGAACCATGTGGGCACCGGCGGCGGCGGATTGCTGGATGTGGACCCCGGCAAGGGCAAAACCGTCATGGCGCTTTACATCCTGGCGCAGCTGCGCAAGAAAACGCTGGTCGTCGTGCACAAATCCTTCTTAATGAACCAGTGGATAGAGAGGATTGAGCAGTTCCTGCCGGGCGCGCGAGTGGGCCGCATCCAGGGGCAAATCGTCGACATTGACGACAAGGACATCGTGCTCGGCATGCTGCAGTCGCTGTCCATGAAGGAGTACCCCGCCGACATGTTTGACAGCTTCGGCCTCACGGTGTTTGACGAGGTGCACCACATGGGCGCCGAGGTGTTCTGCCAGTGCATGATGAAAGTCACCACGCTCTACACGCTCGGGCTGTCGGGCACCATGCAGCGCAAGGACGGGTTGACGAAGGTGTTTAAAATGTTTCTGGGCGACGTGGTGCACAAGGAGAAGGCGGCGTCCGAGCACCGCGTCATTGTCAAGGCCATCAACTACTGCGTGGACGACGCCGCCTTCAACGAGACGGAATACGACTATCGCGGCAATCCGAAATTCAGCACCATGATTTCACGCGTTTGCGATTACGCGCACCGGAGCGAGTTCATCCTGCGCGTTTTGAAAAAAGAGCTGGACGAGAACCCGGACCAGCAGGTCATGATTTTGGGGCACAACAAGTCGCTGTTGACGTATTTGCACAAGGCGATTGAGCACCGGGGGATTGCCGGTGGTTCCGTGGGGTATTATATCGGCGGCATGAAGGAAGCCGACCTGAAGGCCAGCGAATCACGCAAGGTCATCATTGCCACGTATGCCATGGCATCCGAGGGGCTGGACATCAAGACGCTGACCACGCTCGTCATGGCATCGCCCAAAACAGACGTGTGCCAGTCGGTGGGGCGCATTCTGCGCGTGAAGCACGGCCGCCCGCTAGTCATTGACATCGTGGACCAACAGGACATCTTCCGGAACCAGTGGCACAAGCGGCGGGCTTACTACGTCAAGCAGAACTACGACATCCTGATGACGGATAGCCCGACGTACGATGCGCACAATCCGGTGGAGTGGACCCCAGACCATGTGGCCAAAATCAAGGGTTTGGGTGAGGCAAAGGAATCAAAAGCTAATAAGGCCAAAGCCGTGGAAGATGATGCAAAAACAAAAGCAAAGGGATGGGCTGGAATACCGATAATGTAATAACGACTAATGATAATTAATGGATGATGATTAATGGATGATGATTAATGGATGATGATTAATGGATGATGATTAATGGATGATGATTGTGGAAAAAATTGAATTTACACAGACGACACAATGATAAATCATAACGATAACAACCAAACAAGATGACCGTCAACCCCAATTTGGCAACAATTATGCGAGTGATTGACACCAATCAACACAACATATTGGAAGGCGAGTATCTGGAAGCGATGAATGCATTGCGGGATTTACACCATGTTGTTCCACAACCACAACCACAACAACCACAACAACCACAACAACCCACACACTTGTCCATTTATTTATCACGAGCAAACCAGTACATTGAATCGTCACACGTCAGAGAACTGAGTGTGTCAGACCGGGATGTTCATACCAATTTGTGGCCAACATTTCAACAACTTGTGGCGATAACCGGTGCCGCAGACGGGTGGAAATATGAGCCATCTTTCAAATACGCGCTGGATTGCGTGAAGTGTGACTACAGGTTGACAACAAACAGCTGCATTCTTGAAAACGAAGTCATTCAACGCCGGCTTGGATTCCATTTCATCATGCATCTCTATCATTGAACCATTGAAACAATGAAAAGAAACAATAAAAAAAGTGTTAGCATCATTTGTGTTTTTTTTTGTTTTGGCAGCACACAGCACACTTACCACACTTACTTACTGTATTCATTGCTCAATTCCTCAAACAAGGTGCACGCTTGTTCCTTCGTGATTTTGCCGTCCGCCAACATCTCGACGATTTCGTTGAAGTGGGTTTGGTACTGTGCGTTCATTTCTTCTTCGTGCCGCTGCTGCATTGGAATGTGGGGAATGTGGGGGATGAAGATGGCGTCATCCGGGTTCGCAATGAGGATGGGCTGCGCCGGGTCGGCAAACCGAAACAGGTTGGAGAACGCCAACAGGTTGACCAAGCTCCAAACCTGTCGCGTGATGTGTTGCAGCCGTTCAAACGCATCTTCGGGTGCACACGGGTCGTTTTGGAATTTCTGAGCCAGAATCTCAATCTTGGCTGTATCACACACCGTGATATCTCGCATCGAAATGTCGAACTCCAGCATCTTCAGCGCCACATTGATTTCCGAGTAATTGTTGCCCACGCCGAGCAGGATTTGCGACGCATGGCGCTGCTCCGTCGTCATTTCATGGGGGGACAGTTGTTGGATGGGTCGCTCCCCCTCAATGTAGGAGTCCGTGTTGTCAAATGCGTGTTCGTGATACTTAGTGGCAATCCAGTTGACTTGTTTCAGGGTCTGCAACGTGCACGCAAACTCGCGCATGTAGATTTCAGCCAGCGGGGCCGCAAATTCCGGATGGTTGTGTTGGTCAATCTGGATCAATGGATGCATGTGTCTGCGCACAGAATCACGCATGGTGGTTGCAAGGTGCATCAGATGGTCTTGGTCTTGGTTGGCTTGGTTGGAACGAAGGCGGGCAAACATATTGTCGTGGGAAAACTGACACCAATTAGCATTTCACCATTTGGAATCAATTTTTTTTCATTTCATTGAATTCATGGGGCACGTTTTTATCCATATATGAAAAAAACGACCATGTATAACATTAAATATTTCCACTGCATATATGGTCTCTCGAATGTTGTTCCAAAAAAGTTCCGCAAAACACCTAGCAACGCGCGGATTTGCACAAAAAGGTTTCGCCGATCTCAGTTTCGGACATCAATGATGTCCATTTCTCAGAATTTTTTTGACTTTTGTGCAAAGCAATTTGAAAAAATAACAAAATTAATTTATGTTTTAAATCACGGAAAATGAGAGCATATCAGTCTGGAAAAAATGGCGCGAAAAAAAGTGATTTTTTGGTCCGAAAAAAATGACATGAGACACACCTCAATTTGCAACTTGCCTATTTTGGTTTTAAAACGAAAATAGGCTCAGCATAAGGAAACATTGATGACACAAATTCATTGCAGCATAATACATGTGTCGAAATAATATCATTGCACTATGCCTATTTTGGTTTTAAAACAAACCTATTCTGACACCATAAGACATTTTTCTAACACAATTCGAGCACATCATACATGATGCAAATGTTGAACATGATGAAGCGTTTTAAAACACTAGACAAAAATAGGCAAACATGATGTCCATGCGCGATGATGGTTTCAGTCGTCTAGATAAAAATCAAAAAAAATGGATATACATTTTTTACACACCATATATGGTCTCTCAAATATTGTTCCAAAAAAGTTCCGCAAAACACCTAGCAACGCGCGGATTTGCGCAAAAAGGTTTCGCCGATCTCATTTTTGGACATCCTTCTTGTCCATTTCTCAGAATTTTTTTGACTTTTGTGCAAAGTAATTTGAAAAAATAACAAAATTAATTTATGTAATAATAATGGAAAAATGAGAGCATATCAGTGTCAAAATATAATTGAATAAAAAACCCGATTTTTTGGTCCGAAAAATTGACATGAGACACACCTCAATTTGCATATTTTTTGTTTTATTGAATAAAACCGAAAATATGCAATCTAGCAAACTGGTCCAATTGTTGTAATATTTCCCACATCATAATGCATGTCGCGCGCGTGCATGGTTTCGTCGTGCATATTTCTGTTTTATTCACTAAACAAAACATATGCGCGCACCATAAGCGATTTATCATGTTGGAGTTTGTCTTATCATTTAGCATTTGCTGGATGTGCGAAACGCATTGTTTTAAAACCCTAGATAAAAATATGCAAAATTGGGTGTTTTAGGCAAAATTTAATATTTGTGTATATAAAACACTTAAACCTATTGCATAACATTTTCACACAACACAATGGAACAGCCAGACGATGCATCGTCTCGATTTGAATGCAAGATGTGCAATTATTCGTGCACAAGAAAAAGTAGCATTTTGCAACATTATGAGACCGACAAGCATAAAATCAAAATGAAATCTGCATCTCATGCATCATGTAAAATATGTGCATGTGGCAAAACATTTGAACTGAGGTCGTCTCTCTTCAATCACAAGAAGACATGCAAGGTTGCAACCGCCGCCATTGAATCCGACACATCTACGTCCATGTCATTGACTGTGGTGGAAAAAGAAATTGCGAGTGTCGCCAAAAAGACGCAGGACATTGCCGACAAGAATGAAGAGCTGATGGATTTGAAGACCATGGTGCAGATGCTGTTGAATGACCGAAACACTATATTTGACAAAAATCATGAGATTATGACCAAAAACCAAGAGGTGATACGAGAGATGACGCAGCAGAATCAGCAGCTCATTCAAACCATACAAGAGATGACGCCGCGCATTGGCAACAACAACGTGGTGAACACCACCACACACAACACGCAGTTCAACCTGAACATGTTTTTAAATAATGAGTGCAAGGACGCCATTAAACTCAGCGATTTTGTCAAAACTCTCAAAATCACGCTGCAGGACCTGGAGTACACAAAGACGAAGGGCATCGTGGAGGGCGTGAGCTCCATCATCGTGAACAATCTGAAGGGCATGGACGTGCACAAGCGCCCCATTCACTGCACGGACCTGAAGCGCGAAACCATGTACGTTAAGACGGATGAATGGGTCAAGGACGAAGACAACTCTTATGTGAAAAAGTTCATTTACATGGCGTCATGCTACCAAACACGCATCATTCAGGAGTGGATGGATGCGCATCCCGGGTGGGAAACCAAAGAGAAAATGCACGTTGAATATCAGACGATATGCAAGGAGCTATACAAAAACATAGAATGCGATGACCACGCGCACAAAAAAATAATTAAGGCCTTCATCAAGGAGGTGCACATTCCGCGCACAGGGATACAATGATGGTAATGTGCGGCAACATGTCAAAATGGCAACATGGCAATGTGGCAATTATGAATATTCATAAATATATTCATAATGCATTCATAATATATTCATAATATATATCCAAAATAATGGGCAGCACTAAACGATTTAAGCGAACCAAGCGTCGCGGGGGGGCACGCTCTGTGAAAGGGTCGCGACCCGTTCGAATGTCGTTCATTGAAAAATTACAGCCGTACAGAGTGTGTGATATCGCAAATGTTGGGCGAAAGAGTAAACT
>Ga0315294_10003823_pt1 | contig 16403 bp, 10 predicted proteins | sample YL17G13_40_MG_FD_203626 | JGI IMG/M metagenome (GOLD analysis project Ga0315294, IMG submission 203626) | Sediment microbial communities from Yellowstone Lake, YNP, Wyoming, USA - YL17G13_40 | ecosystem: Environmental > Aquatic > Freshwater > Lake > Sediment | place: USA: Wyoming | collected... | reverse complement strand
TGCGACCAAACCTCTCTTGGCTGTTTCCAAATTGGTTCCTGAAAACGCTCAAGTTAAACTGGACTTGGCTATGGCCTACGACCTATGCAGGAAATACGAAGAAGCCATAGAGCAATACAAAGAGTATCTCACATTCAAGCCTCGAGATGTGCAGGCTTATCTGAATCTCGCTGCTGACTATCATATGACATACAGAATTAACGAAGCTATAGATACATGCAAGGAAATCATAAGAATTGACCCCAACAATGTGGTTGCACATGCGAGGTTGACAGGGCATTATCGTTTGTTACGAGACTACCCTGCTGCCATGAAAAGTGCTATGGCGGCACTGAGAGCAGACCCCAAAGATGTAGAAGCTCTTGTGAATGTAGGCGCTGTTTACTTCGACTTGGAGAATTTTGACGAGACAGTAAAACTATGCAAGCAGGCAATTGAAATAAAACCTAATTACTGGCAGGCCTACGCTTTCTTAAGCGCATCTTACCAAAAGAAAGGTATGAAGAACGAAGCTATAAGTGTGATTGAGCAATTTTTGGCATTCGACGATAAGTTTTTCCGAGCTTATCAGAGCTTGGGTATAGCGTATGCGTTGTCTAATCGACATGAGGATGCCGTAAAAACTTTTCGACGATCCATTGAACTCGAACCTAACGAGATAGTGAGTCATCAACTTCTGGCTAAATCTCTCCAAACACTGGGACATCGTGAAGAAGCAATAGAATCCTACAATCAAGTTATTAAATTAGATACGAAAAATGCTGTTGCGTATGCGGCCTCGGCATTTCTTTATGCCGAATGCGGTGATTTTGATAAGGCCGTTGAGTACCAGAAAAAGGCGATAGAGTTGGCTGACGACAAAGCCAAACAGGAATATGAAAAACGCCTTGAGGCGTACAAGGCCAAGAAACCCTGGCGAGATTAACGTAATTTTACCAGAGATTGTGGAAAAAATTTTGATATCGGCGGGAAGTTTTTAGTTTTGACTTTTTTGTAAAGGGCGGAGTAAAGCCGTGGTGGGTATTGACCCCTGACAATCATCAATACGAGGCATCTGACCGACGTCAATTATTTTTCCCTCTGATGCTAACTATTTTGCATTCTTGCAAAAACCCGTAGTTTCCACGATTGACGAAAGTGCAATTACTTGAGTAAAATCTTCCTTTTGAATGCGCTGGAGGCAAGAAAATTTAACATTAAAACTCATAATTTGCAGGTCTGAACCGATCCCAATTTTCAGGAACAGACATTAACAACCATAGTTAGTTTTGTTTCTCCCTCGGCTTTCGGTTTACATATCTGCTTGTCTGAAATTTGGTTGATAATATCCGGTTTCGATGGTAGTATAATAGGTACATTCGCATCTTAATTAAGACCATTGAGAAAACGGCAAAATGGTACGAGATGGGATCCAGTAAAAGGAACTCATAATGAACAACTTTGGTGAGAAGGTAAGTTTTATATGGAGTGTAGCAGACTTGCTTCGCGGGCCGTACCGGCCAAACCAGTACAGGGATGTCATGCTGCCAATGGTTGTCCTGCGACGGCTGGACTGTGTCCTTGAGCCTACAAAGGAAAAGGTACTGGCGAAGCTCGAATCCCTCAAGGGCAGTTCGGTTAAGAATATTGAACCGATTCTCAACCGCGTCGCTGGCCAGCAATTTCACAACACAAGCCGCCTCGACTTCAACAAGCTCAAGGGCGACCCGGCCAACATAGCTGCCAACCTCACCAGTTACATCAAGGGCTTTTCAAGCAGGGCACGCGAGATAATTGAATACTTCGGCTTCGAAGAGCAGATCGCCAAACTTGACGGCGCGAACAGGCTTTACCTTGTTGTCTCTAAGTTCTGTGAGATAGACCTTCACCCTGATGTAGTCAGCAATATTGAGATGGGCTATATCTTCGAGGAACTGATTCGCAAATTCAACGAAGCAGCCAACGAAGAGGCTGGCGACCACTTTACACCCCGTGAGGTAATCCGACTCATGGTGAATGTACTGCTTACTTCTGATAATGACACCCTAACAAAGAAAGGCATTGTCCGCACCCTCTATGACCCCGCCTGTGGAACGGGCGGCATGCTCTCAGTAGCCGATGAATACCTGCGGCATCTCAACCCCGATGCAAAGCTCGAGGTATATGGTCAGGAATACAACGAGTTTGCATATGCGACATGCGGAGCGGATATGCTCATAAAGGGCCAGAGCCTTGAGAACATCAAATTCGGCGATTCCTTCGGCGACGGCAAGACTTTTGACGGACTGCCCGACCATAAGTTCGACTATATGCTCGCTAATCCCCCCTTCGGTGTTGAATGGAAGCCGGAAGAAGAAGTCATCAGGAAAGAGTACGAGGAAAAGGGCTTTGCCGGAAGGTTCGGTGCGGGCCTGCCAAGGATAAATGATGGGTCTTTCCTGTTTTTGCAGCACATGATATCAAAGATAAAGCCGGTCAAAGACGGAAGCAGCAGGATAGGCATCGTCTTTAACGGCTCGCCTTTGTTTACCGGCGATGCAGAAGGCGGCGAATCAAACATACGCCAGTGGATAATTGAACATGACTGGCTGGAAGCGATAATCGCCCTTCCGGACCAGCTTTTCTACAATACGGGCATACTCACCTATATCTGGATCGTGACAAACAGGAAGGAAAAACAGCGAAAGGGCAAGATTCAGCTTATAAACGCCGTAAGTTTCTTCCAGAAGATGCGAAAGAGCTTGGGCAACAAGCGCAACGAGATTGCACCTGAGCAGATCTTCGAAATAACCCGGATTTACGGAGAGTTCCGCGAGTCGAAATATAGCAAGATATTTGACAACGACGACTTCGGCTATCGCAAGATAACTATCGAAAGGACATTGCGACTGAATTTCCAGGTTAGCCCAGAAAGGATTGAGCGACTAAAAGAGCAAAAAGCCTTTGTAAATCTGGCAACAAGCAAAAAGAAAAAGGGCTCAAAGGCGGCACTGGTTGAGATAGAAGAGGGGCAAAAACTCCAGAAAGACCTATTGGCCGCCCTTGGATCTATGGATAGCGAGAAGCTCTATAAGAACAGAGACGAATTCGAAGCGGCCATTGATAGGGCACTCGAAGATGCAGACATTAAGATAAAGGCACCATTGCGAAAGGCGATTCTGGAGGCACTGTGCGAAAGAGATGAGACGGCTGATATCTGCCGCGATTCCAAAGGAGATATAGAGCCGGACCCAGAGCTTAGGAACACTGAGAACGTGCCCTTGAAGGAAGACATTCACGAATACTTCAAGCGTGAGGTCCTACCGCACGTCCCCGATGCGTGGATAGATAAGGAAAAGACAAGGGTCGGCTATGAGATACCTTTCAATCGTCATTTCTATGAGTATCAGCCGCCACGACCACTCGAACAAATAGAGGTGGTTATACAGACCCTCGAACAGGATATAGTAAAGATGCTCGGTGAGGTGACGGGATGAGTCCATCGCTGATTATCTCGATTGTAGCAGTAACTATATCGGCTGTGGCTGTAGTTGTATCGATGTGGACACACATCCGTAGTCATAAGCTTCAGAAGCGGATTGTTGCTTTAGAGGAAGCAAGAGAACGAGACAGACTGACTGATAAACGAAAAGCTTATCTTGTTGCCAAGATAGTAAAGGAAGAATTGGCTCGCAGTGGGCATTCACGAATCTTTCGAAAATATTACTTGGTAGTCGAAAATAAAGGACTATCCGAGGCACGAAACATCACATTGTTATTGGCAGATACTCCATTGCTTAAACATTCTGCGGTGATAGATTCACTAACAGAGGTTAAGCAAATAGGGCCTCAATCTTTTTTTAGATATGAATTTAAACAAGAATTTATGAGAACTCTCCCCTTAAAGGTGGACATTACTTGGGAAGATAATTCTGATGAACCGGGTAAATATACTACGACGCTGACATTGTAAAAGCTGATATGAAAAACGAAGTAGCCACATCTAAATCGCATCCTTATCCTACTTATAAGGATTCCGGCATTGAATGGCTGGGACAAATTCCAGAACATTGGGACATAAAAGCCGTTTGGCATCTATTCCAGCTAGGACGCGGTCGCGTAATCAGCCATGAAGATATTGCGAACGATCCTGGTTCTTATCCGGTATACTCTTCACAAACTGAGAATAATGGGATACTGGGATACTTAGGAACATATGATTTCAATGGGGAATACCTCACGTGGACAACTGATGGTGCAAATGCAGGGACAGTATTTCCACGTAAAGGTAAGTTTAACTGCACCAATGTGTGTGGGACTTTGCTTGCGAAAAAGGGTGCAAAGGTTAACACTACTTTTGCAGCATATGCTCTCGCATTAGCCACAGACTCGTATGTTAGATATGATATAAACCCAAAGCTAATGAATAACGTCATGCGCGGAATTAGGATCGCTGCGCCTCCTCTTCCTGAACAACAATTGATCGCTGACTTCCTCGATGAGAAATGCGGGCGGATTGATGGGCTTATTAAAAAGAAAGAACGGCTGATTGAACTACTGAAGAGAAAACGGTCGGCCATTATCAGCCAAACTGTAATGAAAGGCCTTGATTGTCTCTACCTCCCGCTGGATCTGACTCCTGTTGACGTAAACAAGATTATTGCCGCCGGAGACCGAAAAGTTCCTTGGTTAAGCAGATGTCCTGTTGCCAGTGAGTTCAAGCCAATCAAGTATCTCTGTAGTATAAATGTGGCGTCTTTGCCTGAGACTACCAGATGGGATACAGAAATACTCTACATTGATATAAGCAGTATAGACTCCGATGGAAACATAGCCAGCCCGGATATCATGATTTTTGAAAATGCCCCATCACGAGCCAGACGCATTGTGAAGAACAACGATGTGTTGATATCCACTGTTCGAACTTACTTGCGGGCAATCGCGTACATTGAACAAGCTCCATCAAATTTTATCTGCTCTACTGGGTTTGCTGTTATCGCCGCAGGGCAGAAGGTTGACCCTAAGTTTTTGTTCTATTGGATGCGCTCGGCCTTGTTTGTGGACGAGATTATGGCAAGGTCCGTAGGAGTAAACTATCCAGCAATCAACGCATCGGAAATCGGCAATCTTCCGTTTCCTATGATTGGACTTGATGAACAGCGTCGAATAGCTAAGTTCCTCGACTTGGAAACTCAGAAAATAGATTCTTTGATAAGAGCGGCCAATATGGCCATTGAAAAGCTCAAAGAATACCGCAGTGCGATAATCACGGCGGCGGTGACGGGAAAGATAGATGTAAGGGGGGAGGTGTAAGAATGTTTCTGTTCTGGCGGATACGGTATCTGGAAACACGCGAAAAGCAGTTCAAAGACCGTGAACTGTGGCTTGAGACCGATACATTGGACGACGTGACTAAAGCTGCTGTCGAGTTGGCCTATGAGTTGAAGGATATTGGGCACCAACGGGAGATGCTGCGATACCGCCATTTGTTTCGCGAAAATAATCCTACCAAAGACGAGTCGAACCCTCTGTGTCAACGACATAACGAAATTAGTACCGTGTTCATTCACGATTACTTCGAAGATGAAAATGGTAATGAGTTGTCCAATAAACAAATGGCCGAAATTCTGACTGGCAAACCAGACGCCATCATGTTTCCGGCTGGAGCAAAACAACACGATATTGACTATGCCTTGTCTGACAAGCTACCAATTCCAATCGATAAGATTTCGCTATCTCAGGACCAACTTAAGGTTCTGGGCTATTTCGCCCGGGATCTGCGGGAGATGCTGGCTTCGTCGTTCTACAAAGATGGCCCGGGGACGCTAACGAGTTCGTGCGGAAATGCACCAACTCTGTCCACAGCGGTTACTGATGAAGAGATTCGGTCGTTCGTGACTATCTTCCGCCGGCTTTACATGGAGAAAGAACCCGCGAATTTCCTGAAGGCCGTGGCAGTCTTTAAGGAGGCAGTTAGGAGCTACCGCCTCAGCAACTGGGTAAAAGGGGTGGCAGGCGAATACGAGGCGGAACTGAAAGTGAAACCCAATTTCGTTCCGTTTCTTGGACAAGACAAGTTTCCTTTCGCCCGCAAACGGATAATCGACGTATTTCTTTATACACAGTATGCTCACCAGCCGGATGCCGATCGCAGCCGTCAATTTCAAGAGTGTCTGTCCGCTGTTGGCAACAATCCGCCATTGCTGATATGGTTGTTTCTGACCGAATTGCACGCTTGTAGCCTGCACATACGCAACGCCGGGGTGATCATTGCCGACTTCTACGATCGGTACTGCCAATATCACAAGGCCTCTTCCGATGTTCTGGTGTCCGTGGCCAGCGACAATCCAGGGATTGGAACTTTGGAAAAGAAGGAGTCTCGTGAGGCAAGAATATTCCGGGAGAAGACAGAGGGACTGGCCAAGACGATCTGGATAAACAAAGGCTGTCCTAATGGCGGGCCTATGCAATTCATCAACCAAGCGAGCGAGCAGTTGAAGGCAGCGATAGCGAGAAAAATCGATGTGAAGGAGGTTAAATAGTGTTGTTAGACATCAATAACAAACGAGTCAACAGGAATCCTCATAGGGAAGAATTCAATTTGTGGCGAGCCAGAATATCAGATGCAGATTTTCAAGCAATGGAACAGGCAATTGATGATTTTTGTGATGACCACAACGAATTTCGCTCAAGCTTTATGCCCGGCCAGGACCCAGCAATCGGAGCATTGTTTCCTGCATTAACGATAGCTTGTGATGGTAATGAAGAACAGGCGGGCTTCTTTTTTGGAAATATTGTGTGGCGAGTTGTTGATGATAGAACTGACGAATGGTATTTCAATCGTCCTGACAAAGATGACGAACATCCGCTTGGAACATTCTACTGGCGAAGAAACACGTAAGGAGTCAAACCTATGCTGAATGAACAACAAAAACAACGTGCTGTTGAAGTAGCGAGGGAATATCTGGCGGTTCCTGAACAGATCGAAGTTAAACCTTCAACTGAAGTAATCAAGAGAAGTTTTCCATTGGACAAACAACGCGTTAAAGTCATTGAGGAACAACTTAAACCGCTGTTGAATAAATATTTGGAGAGTAGTATCAAGCTCGAAGAATTTAAGTCCCAAATTGATGGTATCAATAAGCGAAACAGCTATTGGGGTTTCAGAGGTATTAAAGGACAGATGTTTTTTAACCTCGTTGTCAAGGTTGCTCCGGACCCCGAAGAATGCGACAAGGAGTTAAAGGCTGCAATCAAGGCTCCGGGGAACGAAAAGATTGCATCGAGTCAAATCGAGGCATTCGCCAGTTATGTCAAGCGTATTGGTCAAGAGTGGGTAACAGTAGGCAACGATAAACGTGGATGCCCAAAAATAAGCAGTGTTCCATTCTTCCTGTCCTACTTTTGGCAGGTTCAGGATTACAAAACCTGGGCAGTCTACTACACTAATAGCGTTCAGACGATGAACGACCTTAATCTTTGGACAGAAGTCGGGGAACTTGGTGCGGATTACATAATTTTCAAGCAGATTCATGAAGAATTGGTAACATTATTTACGAAAGAAACTGGCCAACCTTTTAACCTATACACAGTTGAACATGTTTTCTGGTATAAAGGTGGCAGCCAGTTTAAAGAAAAACTAGCCGACAAGAAACCTGAAATCGAAGGTCCTGTTTCCGAAAAAATTGAGTTAGAAGTTTCTGAGCGCGCCGGCAGGCTACCTGAAAGTTTTGTTCCTCCAATCATTTCTATTTTGCCTCGTATCGCAAGAAATGATAGGGAACTTATTGAAGCTGCAGAGCGTTCCGGCACAACACTTGAGCGGGCTTTTGAAAAGTTTATTGATGCAGCATTTACAATTTTGGGATATCAAACAAAACTTTTAGGACAAGGTAAAGGACGAGTGCCGGATGGAATTGCAATCGCTAATGATGAATCCTATGCGATAATTTGGGATGCAAAGATCAGAGCAGACAATTATGATATGGGTACGGATGACAGGGTCATTCGGGAATATATATCTGGCCAAAGTCGTGAATTAAAACGTAAGCAGCACTTGCGCAACATTTACTACCTAATTATCTCAAGTAAGTTTGCGGATGACTTCGACGCCTCTATAAGATCAATAAAAATGGAAACAGATGTTAACGAAGTTGTCCTCCTTGAAGTCGAAGCATTAGTCGAAATGGTTGATGCTAAACTACGAAGTCCACTTGATGTTACACTGGGTTCTGATGGATTCCAGCAGCTTTTTGCGGCCAGTGGGCTTTTGACAGCGGAAAACGTCCGCGAGCTCCTGATTTGATTTGGAGGCGATCTTGGTAATAGACCACACCGAAAGAGCGTTTGAATCGGCGATAGAAGACTTTCTTCTGACCCGCGGCGGATATATCAAGGGCGACAAGGATAATTTCGACCGTGTCCATTGCCTTGATACAACGGTTCTCATGCCATTTATTCAGGAAACCCAGCCGCAGGTATGGGAGCAGCTTTCGAGGATTCATGGTGCAAATACGGAAGCCGTGATTCTCGATGACCTGTGCAAGACGCTCGATTCACAGGGAATGCTTGATGTCATAAGGCACGGGTTTAAGTGTTTCGGCAAGCTGATGAAGGTGGCATATTTCGCACCAGCTCACAGGATGAACCCGGACACACAAAGGCTCTATGATGCGAATCGACTGATCATTACACGTCAGCTTCACTACAGCACAGCAAAAGAAAACTCCATTGATGTGGTAATGAGTCTCAACGGCTTGCCTGTAGCGACAGCAGAGCTTAAGAACCCACTGACCGGCCAGAACGTCCAGCACGCGATAAGTCAGTATAAAAACGACCGCGACCAGAGGGAAAAGATATTCGAGTTCAAGAAAAGGACCCTCGTTCACTTCGCCGTTGACCCAGACCTGGTGTATATGACAACGAGACTGAGCGGACGAGTGACGAGTTTTCTTCCCTTCAACAAAGGCGATGGCACGGGAGCAGGAAATCCCGTAAATCCGAACGGCTATAAGACGGCGTATCTCTGGGAAGAAGTACTCGAAAGGCATAGTTTTCTTGATATCCTCGGACGTTTCCTGCATCTTCAGGTTGAGGAAAAAACCTTTGGTGGAAAGAAGGTCCGCAGGGAGACGCTGATATTCCCCCGTTACCATCAGCTTGATGTCGTCAGGAAGCTCGAAGCCAATGCCCGTAAAGAAAGTGTAGGGAAGAATTATCTCATAATGCACTCTGCAGGAAGCGGAAAGAGTAACTCGATTGCGTGGCTTGCTCACCGGCTTTCAAGTCTGCACAACGAGAAGGATGAAAAGGTCTTCGATTCTGTCGTGGTTATTACAGATAGAGTAGTTCTCGACCAGCAGCTCCAAAATACGATATACCAATTCGAGCACAAGCAGGGTGTTGTCCAGAAGATAGATGAGGACTCGACCCAGCTTGCCAATGCCCTAAAAGCCGGGACGCTGATTGTCGTCACCACACTTCAAAAGTTTCCCTTCGTCACGGAGAAGGTAGGAACGCTGCCGGAGAGAAAGTATGCCGTTATTATAGATGAAGCGCACAGCAGCCAGTCTGGTGAACGCGCTACCGAACTTAAGGGAGTGCTTGCGGCGGAGCATATCAGAAAGCAAGCCAAAGAGCAGGCTGAAGCCGAAGGACTGCCAGACTATGAGGAAGAAATCCTGCGGACGATGGCCCAGCGGGGAAAGCAGCCGAACATCAGTTTCTTTGCCTTTACTGCAACGCCCAAATATAAGACGCTCTGTGTCTTTGGGCAGCTGGGACCGGACGGTAAGCCAATCCCTTTCCATCTTTACAGTATGCGACAAGCAATTGAAGAGGGATTCATTCTTGATGTCCTAAAGTACTATACGACGTATAAAACTTATTACAGACTGATTAAGTCAATCGAAGATGACCCTGAGGTGGACAAGAGAAAGGCCGCTCGTGCGCTTGCAAGATTCATTAGTTTGCATCCGCACAACATTGCTCAGAAGACGGAGGTTGTGATCGAACACTTCCACCATTTCACCCGTCACAGAATCGGCGGCCGCGCAAAAGCGATGGTTGTGACAAGCTCGAGACTTCACGCCGTCAGATATAAACAGGCATTCGACAAGTACATTGCGGAGAAGGGGTATAACGGTATCAGGACGCTCGTTGCATTCTCAGGGACGGTGCAGGACCCAGATATCAAAGATGCTGAGTACACCGAAGTTGGCATGAATAAAGGAATCCGCGAGAAGGAGCTTGCAGATAGGTTCGGGACTGAAGAATATCATGTATTGATTGTAGCGGAGAAGTATCAGACGGGCTTTGACCAGCCCTTGTTGCACACAATGTATGTGGATAAGCGGCTGGCTGGCATTCAGGCGGTGCAGACGCTTTCGCGTCTTAACAGGACGCATACTGGTAAGGAGGATACGTTCATCCTGGACTTTGTGAATGAAACCGCTGAGATTCTCGAAGCTTTCAAGCCTTACTACGAGAAGACGACTATTGGAGAAGAGGCGGACCCGAGGCAACTCTACGACCTTCAGACAAAGATGGATGCCCAGCATGTGTACTATAAGGAAGATGTTGAAGGATTCTGCCGGGTGTTCTTCAAGAACAGGTTGAGTCAGACTCCCGGAGACTATGCGATGATGAATTCCTTCATTGATCCGGCAGTTGCGAGGTTTGAGAAGCTTGATGTGGAGAAAATGGAGGAATTCCGTAGCCTTCTGCAAACGTCCCGAAACCTTTACGCATTCCTCAGCCAGATAATACCCTATCAAGACAGCGACCTTGAGAAGCTCTACACCTATATCCGCTTCCTTCTCAACAAGCTGCCTCGGCGCCAGGATGGTATGAAGTACGACTTCGATGAGGAAGTAGCACTGAAGTATTACCGACTTCAGAAGATTAGCGAAGGAGGTATCCAACTCGAACCGGGAGGACCTTCGGAGATAACAGGGCCGACAGCAGTCGGAACAAGTCTGGGAGAAAGCCCCAAAGTGGAGCTATCACGACTGATTGATATTATCAATGAAAAGTTCGGAACTGAGTTTACGCCAGCTGATCAGTTGTTCTTTGACCAAGCAAGGGAAGATGCGGCTGCAGATGCAACTTTGCAGCAGGTTGCCTTTGCAAATCCCTATGAAGGGTTCCATTTGGTTTTCCGCAAGGCATTGGAAGACCTCTTTATAGACCGCATGGAACAGAATGAATCCATCTTCGCTCGCTATATGAACGACGCGGCCTTTAGAAAGGTGGTCGAAGATATCTTAGGCCGCCAAGTTTATGACCAAATTCGCACAGAATAAAGTTTTCGGTCAAATAGGTGCTAAATAGGCACTCAACGCCCACGGTAGCTGGCCAATGAAGTGACGGAGGTATTAAATGATAGTTAAGGCATGGAGTAATGGCAGTTATCACATAACTAGTGCGAGGTTAGATGATTGTTGATTAAGGACGATTTATTAATGGTTCAAGAAGGTAGAGAGGTTAAACCTGATAATAATTACACGCTGTAAGAATAACCTAAGGATTCTAACGGATATATGTATTTGCGAAAACTAAGACTGTGGAACTTTCGAAAATTTGGTTCAGGCAACAATGAGTTGAACCTGGATAAGCCAGACCTCGAAGTGCTCTTCACCAGAGGCTTAAATGTCTTAATTGGCGAAAATGATTCGGGAAAAACAGCAATAATAGACGCTATCAAGCTTGTTCTGCTTACGCATAGCGGCGAATGGATAGGTCTCGCTCAGGAAGATTTTCATAAAGACGCCAATAGGTTAAGAATCGAATGTCTATTCAAAAAACTTTTAGACAACGAAGCGATGCACTTTACCGAATGGCTTGGTATGTATGGTGAAGGTAAAGACTCAAAGCCATATCTCAAAGTTATTTTGGACGCTTCAAGAAAAGGAAACGAACATTTGCATTATGATGTCCGTGCAGGTGCAGACGATGAAGGACATTTACTTTCCAGTGAAGCACGGGATTACTTAAGAGCGACATATTTAAAGCCCTTGCGGGATGCCAAATCAGAACTTATTCCAAAACGAAATTCTCGCCTTTCCCAGATTCTTTCGGGGCACAGCGCTTTTAAGAGCAAAGATGATAAGCATGTGTTGAAAAAGCTATCTCGATGTTGGGATTGTTTATTTCAAAAATACTTTAAAAAAGATTATAAGCCAAGCGACTGCGTAGAAACTACGTGTCCTCATGAACGGATATTCTATCCCGATACTCAAAGTGCGAACGAAGGGGAAGGACTTCGGAATAATCTTCAAATTTTTATAAATTCGTTTCTTGGAGGCGAAGAGCACAAAGCAAACTTTGGTGTACTTGAACGAGAGTTGAGAAACATTCTTGAGCAATTCAAACTTTCTCTTGACGACGAGCAAACGGGTCTCGGCACACAAAATTTACTTTTCATTGCTGCTGAATTAATAAATCTCCAAAGAGAAAATTGGACTGGCTTACGTTTGGCACTGATTGAAGAACTCGAAGCGCATCTACATCCACAAGCTCAGATGAGAGTTATTGAATTCTTAGAAAAATTCGCAAACAATAATAAGGAGAAAGACGTTCAATTTATTCTTACAACTCACAGCCCCAATCTTGGCTCAAAGGTGAAACTCGAAAACCTCATTATTTGTCACGGAGGGAAGGTTTTTCCGATGGGGAGGGATTACACGGAATTAGAAGAACCTGATTATGCCTTCTTAGAGAGATTTCTTGATGTCACCAAAGCCAATTTTTTCTTTGCCAAAGGAGTCATACTCGTTGAAGGATGGTCAGAAGAGTTGATACTTCCTGTCTTAGCCAAGAAAATAAAAAGGGACTTAACACAAAATGGGATATCTATTGTCAATGTCGGAAACACAGCTTTTCTGAGGTATGCAAAAATCTTTCAGCGCAAAGATGGGCAAGAAATGAAACTTCCGGTCGCAGTTATAACGGATCTGGATATTAAGCCCGACGAAGAAACCGAAATACACAATGGCAAAACAAAGAAACAGCTTACAGTAGAATCCAAAGAGGCCAAATATAATGGACAAAGGGTCAAAACATTCGTCTCACCTCATTGGACGCTCGAATATTGCATCGCCAAGTCAACCCAATTGGCCCCCTTTTTATTTGAAGCGATCAAAGGCGCAATCAAGGAAATGCAACAAGATGGAAAAGCTATTACCGATGACCTTCCTGCTACCTATACTGAATTTGCCACTGGCAAAAACCAAGAATCCATAGCTCTTGAAATGTATAGCAGTCAAATTAACCGCAATGAACGCAGGCGGATTTCCAAAGCAATTCTCGCCCAGCATTTTGCCAAAATTCTCGAAGGAAAACAAATTCCCAAAACTGCTCTTAACGATACAAACAGTACTCGGCACCTTATCGAAGTCATCAAATATGTCACCTCATAATATAGAAATTACTGATGAAGATATCTCTTATGCAGAATCTATCCTGCTTGGAAATAAGGATACTTTTGATAACGAGCGTAAGGCCTTTATAAAAAATCTGGATACAATCGACTTACAAGCAGTCCCGGGAAGCGGTAAGACAACCGTTCTGCTTGCAAAACTTTTGATACTCGAAAGACATTTGCCGTTTGAAGATGGTTCGGGGATTCTTGCAATCTCCCACACCAATGCTGCGGTCGATGAAATAAAGTACAGCATCGGCAGATACTGTCCTAAGCTCTTTGCATATCCAAGTTTCGTAGGGACGATTCAGAGTTTTGTAGACCAGTTTTTGGCCATCCCATATTACACTCAGGTGTATAAAAAGAGGCCTTGGCGAATTGATGACGAAAGTTATGAAGAGAGTGTTTATATTCCTTGTAAAGCTCACGCATGGCTTAATAATAATCCCTATCAGAAAGAAGCGGTACTATATAAATCTCGCTTAAATGAAAATGACGAATTATCGCTTGCGTTTAATGATTCTGACTCATTTCCTTTAAAGATAAAAACAAGCGATACATACATATCATTATTAGATATGAAACAAGCACTAAGAGAAAACGGTGTTTTATGTTATGATGATGCGTATATCTTAGCAACGAAAGCTATAAAAACATATCCCATATTAAAATGCTTACTACAAAAACGCTTTCGCTATGTTTTTGTCGATGAGATGCAGGATATGGACAGCCATCAATATCATTTACTCGAACAGATATTTTTCGATGGTGGCAATAGTTTCTCGATTTACCAGCGAATTGGCGATAAAAATCAAGCTATTTTTTCAGGAGATGTTAAACTTGAAGAAATTTGGAAGAACAGGATAAGTGTTCTTTTCATAACCGGTAGTTGCCGGTTATCCTCGAGTATTGCAAAAACAGTTGAACCGTTTGGTATGCCACGCGAGACAATCACAGGAAAGGATTTGGGGGACAATGACCTACCGCCTCACACAATTATCTTTGATGATAATTCGATTTCGAACGTTCTGCCAAAATTTTGTGAACTTGTAAGGAAATATATAGATGAGGGGAAAATCCCAAGGAATCACAAGCCACACATCAAAGCTATTGCTTGGCGAAAAGGTGAGGACGGGAAATTTGGATTGAAAAATTATTGGCCTGAATTCGAAACAAATGCCTCCAAATCAAAAACCGACTATCCTAATCTTAAAAGCTATCTGCTTTTCGCAAAAAAAGAGGGTTCACAAAACAACGACTTGGAAAGTATTTATAAGAGTATCTTGAATGCTTTTTTGAAGGTGCTGCGTTTAGAACAAGTCAGAAATCCCGAAAGCAAAACCGGACACTTTTCTATCGTTAGTTTACAGAAACATCTAAAAAACAACCATACTGACTTCTATGAAGATTTCCGATTACGACTTTTCCACTGGTGCCAGGATGTTTATGCGGAGAGGATTAACAAGGCTTTTGCTGACATAAAGAATTTTATCCCTCAATCCCTGAAATGTTTTGGTAAAACGTTAGAAAAAGCAGTGGATTTTGTAAACGATGAGAGCTTGCAGACAATTTCGAGTACCCACGAAGCTTCTGACAATCCTAAGGCAAAGGACAACGTCTATCGATGCGAAAAAACCGGCATTGAAGTTCAGGTCGGAACTGTTCATTCTGTAAAAGGCCAGACACACACAGCCACGCTCTATATGGAAAGCAACTACTATGGAGATTATGAATCAAACAGACTGAAGGTTTGCTTTCAAAGTAAGAACCATAACTTTTCTACAAACCCTAACAAGGATGTGCGAAAAAAGGAATCTCTCCGAATGGTTTATGTGGGTTTTTCTCGACCTACACATCTATTATGTTTTGCAGTCCACAAAGATAGGTTTAATGACAATATCTTCCGTAATAACGGTTGGCAAATTTGCACAATATACTGGCCAATCCCTTGCAGACTCAGAAATAAACAGGAGAAACCATTTGTCAAGTGAAGTAGTAATTGTTACAAGTATTTGAATTTCAAAAGGACCACGCAATATTTAGTTAGCGGGTCATGCTCACGACTTTCTCGTCAAAATACGCACATTTTTTCAAAAATTTCGCTTTTGACGACTTTTGCCTTTTTTGCGGACTGCTTACACAGGCAGAGATTCGATTTTCTTCCATTTTCTTTCACATTTGTGCCCAAATCTTAAATTCAGGACATTATATATCCACAATATAATTCAGAAAAAGTGAGAGTTGCTACCACTAGCTTCAGAGAAGGAGACGCAGTCAAAATACTTCGAGATAAAATTAAAAATCTTGCCTTTTTAAGACAGCCGAGGTAATTTATTGAAAATGAGGCTCAGCGGTGTAACTGAGCAAGAATATGCAAGATTATATGGGGTATCCCAGACTAAGGAGTAACATAATGGCAAACAGTGCCAAACCAGCAACAAAAAGTGAGATTCTGTCCAACATAGCCGAGGCCACAAAACTTTCCCGCAAGCAGGTGGCGTCGGTGATCGACGCCCTTTCACACCAGATCAAGACAGCTGTGGGCAAGAAAGGCCCGGGTGTCTTTGCTCTGCCGGGTTTGATGAAGGTTATAGTTATTCATAAGCCTGCCACCCCCGAACGGAAAGGCATCAACCCGTTCACCAAGCAGGAGCAGGTCTTTGCGGCCAAGCCAGCTCGCAAAGTTATCAAGGTTCGACCTCTCAAAGCTCTCAAGGACATGGTTAAGTAACGGGCTAAGCTGTTGAAGCTCTAAGCCAAATACCATATACACAATGGTAACAGGTATTAGGCTCGTCGGCACTTTTTAATAGGTTCAAATTCAACCTGTGCTTTTATCGTGTTTCTTTATTGCGAATTTCATGATAAGCCTCAGCCATCTTTTCAGTTGACCTACTAACTATTTGTTAATAGGTCGACAACAGTAGGCCTTGGTAAAGTTTTTTTGCCAAGCGACACGTTTGAGCTTAAATCTTGGCGGTTAGTCCTTGATTTCCAGCCTCTCAATACCGTGCTTCTCGAATTC
>Ga0315294_10003822_pt1 | contig 16403 bp, 18 predicted proteins | sample YL17G13_40_MG_FD_203626 | JGI IMG/M metagenome (GOLD analysis project Ga0315294, IMG submission 203626) | Sediment microbial communities from Yellowstone Lake, YNP, Wyoming, USA - YL17G13_40 | ecosystem: Environmental > Aquatic > Freshwater > Lake > Sediment | place: USA: Wyoming | collected... | reverse complement strand
AGGGGACTCGAACCCCTGACCTCTACTATGCCATAGTAGCGCTCTACCAGCTAAGCTACGGGCCCATAATTTTTTAATAGTATCATTATTTTTCTTTTCTTTCAAGGAAATAAATGATAAAATTCATTCAGAATACAGAATTCATATTTTGCCCTCATAGTTCAACGGATAGAACAAGGGACTCCTAAGCCCTAGATCTCCGTTCGATTCGGAGTGGGGGCACTCTAAGGAGGGTTGGCAGAATGGCATTGCGCCGCTCTCGAAAAGCGGTGCCCGCAAGGGCTTAGAGGTTCGAATCCTCTACCCTCCGCCCCCACACCAAACAGGCTTTAGAATTAGGGCCTCAAGCAATGAAACTTTTATGAATTAAAGAGACGTTTATTTTCAAGAGAGTTATTTCTTTTAAGAAACTAATCCCTAATTCTTATAAGGGCGTTAACTAATGAATAAAGATAATTAATCCCATTTAGAATAATTAATCAATAACTAATAACTATCAATTTCATTAGCTCTTTAAGCCTGTTATGGTGTGGGGGCTCCGCCCATTACCCTCTTGCTAATACTAAACCAATTATTTTTTCAGCGCCATTTAATTTTAAAATTTTAGCTGCTTCTTCCATGGTAGCACCAGTAGTATAAACATCATCAATCAAAATGATAGTTTTGTGTTTTAAATTGTCTCCTTTTTTGACTTGAAAAACTCCTTGAATATTAAGTTTTCTATCATTGGTATTTCTCATAGTTACTTGGGCTGGATTATTTATAACTCTCAAAAGGGTATCAGAACGAATAGAAAAATGAAAATAATCGGCTACTTTTTTGGCAATTAATTCGGATTGATTAAATCCTCGTTGTTTCTCCTTTCTCAAATGGAGAGGTAAAGGAATAATTAATAAATTGTTTTTAGGGAGTTGGGAAAAATAAAAACTGTTTTCTAAAAATTGAATAGCCAATAAAGATAAAGGTTGAACTAAACTTTTAATTTGCTTATATTTAAAATAATGAATAGTTTCTTTTAAAATAGAATTCTCGTAAGAAGAAACAATACCTAAAGCAGTTAAGTGAGTTTTTCTCTGACAAGAATGATGCTTTTGTTTGCTATCGCTTAATCTTTTTTGGCAAACTGGACAAATAAAATCATCAAAAAGGGATATTTGATGAAAGCAATCTTTGCAAAGGGGATAATCATTTTCTACTTCTTTTTGGCAATAAAGGCATTGCCAAGGGAAAAGAAGGTCTAAAAGAAAATTAAAAAAACGGTGGGGCATATTCATAAATTTTCAATTGCCAATTATCAATTTTCAATTTCTATGATGTTGTGATATACTTTTATTATATCATTTATGGGTATTTTTAAGCAAAATTTATTTTTGGGAATAGATATTGGTACAACTTCTTTAAAGATAGTCGAGTTGAAAAGAAAAGAAGGTAAGGTGGAATTATCGAATTATGGAATTTTGGAAAAATACGGGCATCTGGAAAGAATTAATGATGCCATTCAAACCTCAACTTTTAAACTTTTAGAAGAAAGTACTGCTTTATTATTAAAACAGTTGCTTCGAACTGCTAAACTTGATGCCGTTACCTCTTATATGACTTTACCAGGTTTTTCTGGTTTTGTTTCTTTAATAGAATTTCCAGAAATGAAAGAAAAAGAATTAGCTAAAGCTATTCGCTACCAAGCTGGCCAATATGTTCCCATGTCTTTAGCAGAAATGACTTTAGATTGGCAAATTATTGAGAGGGAAAATGATAGAATGCAGGTGCTTTTAATGGCTGTACCAACAGAGATTATCCATAGATGTATCAGAATAGCAAAATTAGCGAAACTTAATCTCAAGGGATTGGAATTAGAGACAATGGCCACAGCTCGATTATTAGGTACAAAAGAAAAAAGTCCAGCTATAGTAGTGGATATTGGTGGAAGAACAACTTCTATCAGTGTCATTGACAGAGGCAATCTTCGGCAAACTCATAATATTGATACTGCTGGTGGTGATTTAACCCAAGTCATTTCTAGCGGTTTAGGAATCAGCCCTCTAAGAGCTGAGGAAGTCAAAAAAACTTCTAATTTGGATATTCAGTATCAAGGTGAAATCGCTCTTTTAAAACTTTTAACTCCACTTTTAGATGTGATTAAAAGAGAAATAGAAAAATCTATTAATAATTATTATCTTCAGTCCAAACGAAAAGTAGAAAAAATCATTTTAACTGGTGGCGGCGCTAATCTTAATGGTTTAGATAAATATTATTCTAATTCTCTTTTAATGCCAGTAATAAAGGGTGATCCTTTTAGCTGGGGTATTATTTCTTATCATCCGAATCTCGCCCCCATTATTAGAGATATCGGGACTAATCTCACTGCTGCCTGCGCTGTCGCTTTTAAAAACATTTAATTGATTTGCTTGACAGCAAAAAATCTTATATAATAAAGATATACAAAGAAAATGAATCAATTTGATTACGATTCTTTAAAAACGACAAAATTACTTCCTGCTTGGCCAAAAGGTCTTTTAACCTTTGTTTTAATTATTTGTCTTTTAATCCTAGGGGTAGCCTTTGGCTTAAATTACTGGAACAATATTCAAGAAAATAAACTCCAACAATTAGAGACAGAATTTCAAACTCTGAGAAAAACTTTTCCTCCAGACCAGGAACAACAAATAGCCATTTTTGAAAAGAAATTAATTAATTTAGAGAAGTTACTGGGTAATCATGTTTACTTTTCCAATGTTTTGACTCTTTTGGAACAAATCACTCATCCTCAAGTTTATTATACTTCTTTAGACTATTCTTTAGCTAAGAATTCTTTAGTTTTGGAGGGAGTTGCTAAGAATCAGCAAATTTTAAGCGAGGCAGTCAATGGTTTTGTTAATGATTCAAAAGATATTAAAATGGTAATTTTTAGGGAAATGAAAGTGAATAATGATGATACCATGCAGTTTAATTTAGAGCTTTTGCTTCAACCTCAAGTTTTAAAATATCAGCCTCCAATAATTCAAGAAGCAATTTAATCTTTAAATATGACCGAAACTACTAAACAAAATCTTTCTATATTAATTATCACGATTTTAATCGGTGCTTCTGTTTATGTTTTTATTAATTTTATTAGACCAGAAATGGAGCAAAGGAAAGATTTGGTGAATAAAATTAATGAGACTGAGGGAAAAATCACAATGCTTAAAGATTATAAGGCTAAATTTAATATTCTCCTCCAAAATTATGAGAATTTAGGAGACAAGATTGAAATGATTAATCAGGCTTTGCCCAATGATTCTCAAACCGCTCAGGTTTTAGCTACTTTAGATGCTATCTCTAAAAAAACAAGTCTTTCTTTAAATGGTCTTAATTTTAATACTCAAAAAAAAGATAATTATAATATTTTAGAAATTAAAACCGATTTTAATGCGAATTATGATACTTTTAAGGTTTGGATAGGGGAGATAGAAAAAGAATTGCGGCTCTTCGATTTGAATAAAATTAATATCAAAGCAGTTTCTTCGTCTAGTACTTTGGGAAAGAAAACTAAGACCAAGTCTTCTTCTATTTTGCAATTTAGTTTAAATTTATTAACCTACTACCAACTTTAATTTTATGGCCATTGAAATTCAACAAGGGAAAAAAGGTAATCCTTTCATTTGGATAATTATCATCATAATCTTTTTGATTATTGGTGTTTGGTTTGTAAAAAACTTTCTAAGGCCGGAGGAAATCTTACAAAAACCAAAAATAGAAGATGTTCTTCCCTCATCTGCTTCCCAACAGCTAATTAAAGCTAATCTTAATATTGATAGTATTTTGAATAATCAGATTTTTCAAACTTTAGCTTCTCACATCACTTGGCCCTTAGTCTCTCCAGCTTTGGGTCGTCAGAACCCCTTCCAATCATTCTAAAGTAAAATGATTCAAGAAGAACTATTCCTCTCCACCTTAATTCAAAAAGGTTTGATTAAAGAAGACCAAGCACGGCAAGTTTTATTAGAAGTAAAGACCACCAATAGAAGAGCAGAAGAAATTCTTTTAGATAAAAATTTAGTTGATGAAAAAACAACCGCTCAAATCAAGAGTGAACTGTTTAAATTAACGACTAAGTTTTTTGTCAAAAACGAAATTGTTTCACAAAGCATTTTAAATTTAGTGCCGGAAGATACTGCCCGCCATTATAATTTTATCGCTTTCAATAAAAATAATAATATTTTAGATATTGGCATGGTTTATCCGGACGACTTGAAAGCTCAGGAAGCAGTAAAATTCATTGCCAGCAGGTTAAATCTAGATATTAAAGTTTCTATTATTACCCTTTCTGATTTAAAAAATCTTTTAAAACAATATCAAACTTTCACCCAAGAATTCAATAAATTAGTTGAAGATTTTCAAAAGAGATTCAGCGCTCCAAAAACTAAATCAACGTTTCAATTAATAGATATTGAATCCACTCAAGGGGTAGTAGCTGAGGAAGCGCCAATTATTCGTTTGTTTGCTTCGATTTTAAAACAAGGAGTTCGTTCTCGGGCTTCTGATATTCATATTGAACCAGAAAGAAATAAATTAAGAGTGCGTTTTCGAATTGATGGTAACTTAGCCACCACTTTATATTTACCTTTAGCAATTAATCAACCGATTATCAGCCGGATTAAAATAATGGCTAATTTGAAAATTGATGAAACTCGGATGCCCCAAGATGGACGATTTTTTTCTGTGGTTGATGACAAGGAAATTGATTTTAGAATTTCCACTTTTCCCACGGCTTTAGGTGAAAAAGTGGCCATTAGAATTTTAGATCCGACAGTGGGTTTAAAAATCATTCATGAATTAGGTTTAGAAGGCAAGAATTTATCAATTTTAGAAGAAGAAATGCAAAAACCTTATGGCATGATTCTCTTAACTGGTCCCACTGGTTCTGGAAAAACTACTACTCTTTACGCCATCTTGCAAGTTTTAAATCAGGATAAAGTTAATATTATTAGTTTAGAAGACCCAGTAGAATATACCATTGAAGGAGTGAACCAATCTCAAGTTCTGCCAGAAATTGGTTATACTTTTGCCCGAGGCTTGCGCCAGATGGTGCGGCAAGACCCAGATATTATTATGGTGGGAGAAATTCGGGATAATGAAACTGCTGAATTAGCTACTCATTCTGCTTTAACCGGGCATTTAGTCCTTTCAACTTTACATACTAACAATGCCGTAGGAGTTATTCCAAGATTAATAGATTTAGGAGTAGAAAGATTTTTAATTCCTTCCTCTTTAAATTTAATGATTGCCCAGCGTTTAGCTCGAAGATTATGTCCTGATTGCAAAGAAAGAATTTTGGCTAACCCAGCTGAACAAAAAATAATTGAAGATAATATTTCTGCTTTACCCAAAGATATTAAAGAAGCTCTTCCTTACAAACCTCCCTATTATATTTATAAATCAAAAGGCTGCCCGACTTGCAACAACAAAGGCTATTTAGGCCGTTTTGGTATTTTTGAAATATTAAGAATGACTACAGAATTGGAGCAAATTATTCTTACCCAGCCTTCTCAAGAAAGATTAATGGCTGAAGCCAAGCGTCAAGGTATGGTTACTTTACGTCAGGATGGAATAATTAAAGTCTTAGAAGGGTTAATATCTTTGGAAGAAGTTTTAGCCATTTCGGCAAAATATTAAAGAGGTGATAAAACACCTCTTTTTTTAATTATGTTCAATAAACCACAAGAATCCAAAACCTTTATTAATCTAGGAGTAGTTCTAAATAATGAAGGAGAAATTTTAATAATTAGAAGAAAAGTAATAGAAAAAGGAACTGACGGTTCAATTTTACAATGGGCTTTCCCCGGAGGCAAACAACAATTTAACGAAACTAGAGAAGAATGCGTAAAAAGAGAAATATTAACAGAAACTGGTTATGATATAGAACCTATAAAACAAATCTCAATTAGAGTTCATCCTCAGTTTCCAGTAACAATTGTTTATCACCTTTGTTCTTTAAAAACTTCTGAACCAGTGGCTAAACCCAGTGAACCTCATGAAATTGCTGAAATTAAATGGGTAAAATCAGAAGAAATTAAAGAATTATTTACTACTAATCTCGATTCTAAAGTAGCCAATGAGTTAGGAATTTAGTTTATATTTAATGGCTTGACAAAGCCATTTTTTTATACCTTAAAATTATATTAATTAAAATTTATCTTCACCCTTGACAGAATGATTATAAAAGGTAATGATTAGTATATCATTCAGTTCCTTGAAAAGTGAATAATAGTTGAGCTTCTAGTATTTCTGAAATCTGAAAAAGCAAGGAATTGAGTGAAATTTTAAGAAAGGAGGTAATGAAGTCATGAAAACTATCAATTTAGAGAAATTAGATCAATTGGCTAACAAGGTAATTTCCCTTAGAGTCAAATTTGGGATAGGTGATGCTTGTGAAGACGACTGCGACTGTAATGGTGATCCTGATAGTTGCGGCGAAGGGCCTTGTCCAATTGGTTGAACACGCAGGAGAAGAGAAATTTATACTTCTCTTCTCCTTAAATTTAATTTATAAAAAATTTGGAAGGAGGTAATAGAAATGAGAGTAAAGTACTATAGATTGTTCAAAATTTCAGATGAGAAAACCAATAGTGTTATAGGTTTTATACCAGAACTTTTCCGTATATATCGTTTTAATTCTAAAGACGCTGATATACTCCCTGATTATATTAACGATGGTGATTCGAATGAAAATTTTTTGAGTAAGTCTTATATGTCAAATATTGTGAAAGGGAAATTGATAGTTACTAATAAATGCAATTTAAGTTGTGCTTATTGTTATAGCGATTGTGGGCCACGTAAAACTTCTGTTATGTCCGAAAAAATAGCGTATGCTGCCATTGATTATCTTATACAGAGAGCCAAAAAATTAAATGTTCGCAAAGTATATCTTAGCTTTTTTGGTGGAGAACCAACACAAGCATGGCAATTAATACAAAACGTTACTACTTATTTTAATAAGTGTATTGCAAATGCTAAATTGCAGCGACATATAGGAATCAATACAAATGGTGTATTCACTTTAGAACAGGCTAGATGGTTGGCTGAAAATTTAGATAGTATTACAATTTCTTTGGATGGTTTTAAGACTATCCATGATATACATCGCAGTGGAAGTTTTGATCAAACATTCAATACAGCCCAAATTTTGTATAAAGAACAGCCACAAAAGCTTGCTATTAGGAGTACTGTTTCTAACATAAGTGTGGACTCGCTTCCAAAAATTGCTGAATTTTTTGGTAATAATTTTCCGCATTGTGTTCAAATGTATGAACCATTATCTCCAATAGGGCGTGGACAAAATTGTACTGTATTGAAACCGCCAGATCCTACGTTGTTTTTCACTAAATTCTTAGAAGTCGTACGAATAGCTGCCAAATATGATACAATAGTTCACACCTCTGTTTTGCAGTTCAAATCCATGACAGATGGAGCTTTTTGTGGGGCGAATGGCAGAAATTTTATAGTTGTTTACGATGGTAGAGTTATATCTTGTCACAGAATGGATGAAGAGATAGATCCAATTGACTCTTTCTTCCATTACGGATTTTTTAACGAGAAGACGAACAAATTTGTATTTAATTACAGGAAAAAGAAGGGGTTAGAAAAAAAGTTAAATGCAGAGAATATCTCTGATTGTAGAAACTGTTTTGCTTATTATTTTTGCCGAGGAGATTGCCCAGCTAACAAATCTGCGCTATTTCCAAAGACCTTTTGGAAAGAGCCTAGTGATAAATGTGAAGCAATTCGAGAATTTGTCAAAGCAACTTTGAAGTACCTTTTAAATTATGGTTCTCAAGGATTGCTTCGCCAGAGCTAAAAGGGTAGATATTAAAGTCTACCCTTTTTTTGTATTTTTACCCGCGTAAATTTAATTGCTATTTTTTATATTGAACCTTTTAACTGACACTTTTGAGTGATATAATAATTATATAAATCAATGTCTACATTTACTTTTGAAAAAATACCAAATAAAACCAATATTCCAGCTTATTTATTATATTTGCCCTATTTGAATTCTGTATCAGCTGCTGTAATTGTTAAGGCAGGAACAGTAGATGAAATCTGGCCCCAGGAAGCTGGTTTGGCTCATGCTCTGGAGCACCTAGCACTGAGAGGCACTAAAAGATTTCCTTCAGCGCAACTTCTGAGTGGTTATATTGAAGAAGTGGGTGGTTTTAAAAAAGCAACAACTGATTATGAGAAAACAATGTATCACGGACAAGTACCTGTTCAATATGCCGAACGATTAATAGAGATACTTGCTGAGATAGTAAATTTCTATCTTATTCCCGAAAACACAATTTCTAAGGAGATTCAGGTTATTCAAGAAGAAATGAAACGAAAACAAGATAATCCCTTTTATGTTGTAGATCATATGGCAAGAAGCTTTATTTTTGGTTCCCATCCCTTAGGGAGAGAAGTTTTAGGGATAGAAGAATCTTTGCAAAAACTGACTCGGACAGATATTTTAAATTTTGCTTCAAGACATTACTACCCTGATAATTTTACTATTCTTTTAATTGGAAATCTTAAGTTAGATAAAGCAGGAACATTTATAGAAAAATATTTTGTTGCTGGTGGAAAACAATCACCCAATATAAGACCTCAAATACAATTAATAGATAACAAAAAAAGAGAATTAAAATTTTATCATAATATTCAACAGGTCCACCTGGAATTATTAGCACCAATTAGTAGCTCTCAAGAAAAAAGTAATAAAGCATTAAGGCTTTTTTGTGAAATGATTAGCGGAGGAGTAATATCCCCTCTCTTTCAAGAAATCAGAGAAAAAAGAGGATTATGTTACAATTTATCCACTTTTATATCAAAATATTCTATTGGTTTATTTAGCATCCATGTTGGTATAAAACCAGAATCTTGTGAAGAAGTAATTTCTTTAATCTTAAAAGTGATAGAAGATAATAAAAATTCTGTCCAACTATTTAATAAAACAAAGCAAAGAGTTATTGGTAGTTTACTTTTATCTTTTGAAGATCCTGACTGGATTATTCTTAAAGCCGCTCAAGATGTTATTTATCAAGGGAAACCAGTGGGATATCAAGAATTCATTAAAGAAATGGGCTCAATAACTATTAAAGATATTGAAAACGCTGTTGATACTTATTTAGCACCTAATAATTTTCGACGAATAATAATGTTGCCTAAATAGAATTAGAGTTCTTTATATCTTGACAAGATATTAAAGAGGGTGTATAATCTAGGTAGTTTTGAGCATGATTTAGTATTGCACCTTAAAAAGTAAATATAAGTAAATATAAGATTAAAATTTAAAAAAAATTGAAAAGGAGATGAATTAGAATGAAGAAGATAATTTTCTTGATATTGATGTTAATGTTAGTTGTATTCTTGGCAAGTTGCGACGGCGTGATTCTACCGTTATCAGAAGAAAAACTAGCTAATAATGGAGGTAGTGAAATTTCCGGATTAGAAGGTTCTGATTATTTTCTCTGGCTTTCTCAGTTCTATCCAAACGCAGGAATCGAAACAGAAGATATAAGTAATCTAAAACCTCAGGATCAGGGTTCAGAGCCAGACCCAGACAGTACTGAAATAGGGGATACATTTTTAGGTCCCAGTGGAACAGAGTATATATTAAAACCAGAAAATCTCTCCGATCAAGAAATAGAAGATCTAGCTAATCTCGGTTATGTAGGTTCAGGTGTTTGGATTCCAATCAGTAGATGAAAGGGTTTTTAGTTTAAAGAGGGTATGATATAAATATATCATATATCATATCCTCTTTTTTTATTATCTATAATACCTCTTTTTTATTAAAATTGGCTTGACACTACTTATTTAAAGAGTAAAATTAATATATTAGAGATTAATGCTAATCATTTTGAACATATGAATATCAATAGAAAATACATCATCATTTTCGGAACTTTAGTCCTTTTATTAGTGATTATTACAGGAGGAATCACTTATTATAAAGAAAAAGCAGAACAAGCCAAAACCCCAGATTTAAAACAAGATGTTCTTGGTTTCTCTCGAGATTACCCTGCTAGTCTTAGTAAACTCTATGATTTTCTTGTTTTCTGTCGTAATACGGTGCTTTCTGATACAGAAGAATTAAAAAATGAGAAGATAACAGAGGTTGTTTGTACGCTAGAACGAGAATCGAAGAAGTTAGTATTAAAAGATGATACAATTTTAATTAGTGCCTATATTCCTTCGTTTTCACTCTTAGACTCCATTATTTCTTTCAAACCTGATAAGTATGTTGATATCGCAGTTGACCTCAAAGATGTCTTAAGAGAATATGATCCTTCTCTTTTAGAAGAAGAGAAATTGTATCTTTGCAGTATTTCTGAACCATCTTGGGCTGATCCATTTAGTTCGCAAATGAAGAAGCCAAAACAGACGCTGATTTTTGATGAAGGGGATGTTTCGTGTACAGGTGTTAATACAGACATCCCCCTTGTGATGTATGCTTATGGTTTTATTCCCCAGGCAGAGTCCTTGAATATCAAACAGTATCTTGTTGATGAACAAACAGTGTCTGAGGTTATGAACAAACAATCTTTTTCAGAGATAAAGGATATATTAAAAGATTATCCCATTATCTGGCAAATGGAAAAACCAATTATTCCTTAAAAATATCAATTAATATATTAAAATATATGAAAAATAAATTTATATTTTCTTTTAAAAGTGTTGTTATCTTTGTTTTTTGTTTTGTCCTTTTAGGAAGTTTTGTTTTATTGTCATCCCTTTCAAAAAAGGCAAGTGGTCTTGACGTGTCAGAACCAGTTGGGGGTTGGCCGGAAGAAACACCACCAGCAGAAGAACCACCTAGTGGTAATGGAAGTAATGGACTAATTGAAGCAGAAGATATAAGCAATTTACAAGGAATGGATCAAGGTTCAGAACCAGACCCAGATAACACAAGTATAGGAACTACATTTACAGGACCCTCTGGAACAACCTATGTACTACAAGAAGAAAATCTTTCTGAGCAAGAAATACAAGACCTGGCTAATCTCGGCTTTTCTCCAGCAGGTGTTTGGGTTCCAGTAAGTACTCCTAATGGTGATGGTAATGGGGACAGATATTCTTGCAGTGGCGCACCAAATTATACATGTTATACAGATTCTAATGGAGCATATTCTTCTTTAGCTGCTTGCCAGAGTAGTTGTAAACCTTCAACCATAACTCCAACAGTAGATCCTTCTCAAGCCCAATATCGCTGTATGCAATGTAGGTGTCATTAATACAAAACGAATAACGATTGTGATGGTTCTAGTCCTCTTCCGCCTCACTTTTAATGAAAAAGATGAACAAGTGATATTAAATCGTGAAGTAAAAATATTTAAAGAGTAATCAATTTATAAAAATATTATGAAAAAAAACAATCAAAACAAAAAAATAACAAATTATTGTTTGCCTGCGATTACAATAATATTAATATTGTTTACGGCTTTTACTCTAATTAAAGATGCTGATGTTGCTGTTGGAGCTACCACAACTACCACTGTTCATCGCACAACTACCACTACAACTACCTGCTCCTGTAAAGGATGTAATCCTACTAGTGGAGCATGTGAGTCCCGTACCACAACTCATTGTCCATGTACAAATAGTTGCACAATTTCTTCTGACTGTAAAACTACTACTACCACAACTACTACAATTAAATGTACTTGCAAGGCATGTAGCGCAAGCAATTGGTGTTCAGATAGACAATATACAGGAACAGGTTGTCCATGTAGAGATACCTGTAGTGATCATTGTGAATGTGGTGCTACATTGGAGCGTTGTAAAACTGCCACTGGTGCAACAAACTGTATTTGTTCAGTAAGATATTCAGATACTCCCTGTGCCGATACATGCAGGATAGATGCAGATTGTAGTACATCTGATTATAGTCCTCCTCCTACTTCCCATTATGTTCCACCAACCAGTCCTTCTCCAACTTCACCTTCTCCTACTTCACCTCCTCCAACTAGTCCTCCACCTACTTGTCAAATTAATTCTTTTACTATTAATGAAAAAGATAATTCTGAACAAAATCCTTTAATTGTTTGGGTGAATGCTTCTCTTAGAGGTCATTTCTCTGTTAATTATTGCACTTCTTGTGAAGTTATAAGTAATGATATTTGGAGCAACACATATGATCCTCTCCCTTCAAGTGGTGATGTAACAGAACAATTTAAGATTAATACAGCTGACAACTATTCTTATACCTTAGAATGTATAGGCGATCCTGATGATCCTAATGATTCTGACGAGGATTTTCTTTCTTTAAAGGCCGTTCAAGCTGTTAATCTTCCTTGGTGGAGAGAGATCATTCCTTATTTAGGAGGATTTCTAAGAGGATTGTAGAGAGAATATATATAGAAATACAATAGAAATACCCGCCCAAGTTTGGGCGGGTTTTAAATTACGAGATTGCTTCGTCACTTCGCTCCTCGCAATGACAGAACAGAATTTTTGTGTTAATATCTAATCTTATGAATTTAGAATTTAAAATTACTGAACATTTGGAGATGTTGGCTAAAAAATCTAAAGCAATAAGGCTTCAATTTTATCCTTTAAAAGAAGAATTAAAAAATCTTGGTAAAAATATAGATCCTTTGAAAGAAGAAAAGAAAAGCCCAATGAAAGGATTAATTCATCGTTATCCTAATCGGGTGTTAGTTTTGTTAACTTTGAATTGCGCTGCTTATTGCCGTTTTTGTTTTCGGAGAAGAATAGTTTCAGATATAGAGAAAGGTGTTTTAAATAACAACGATTTAAATCGTATAGTTACTTATATTAAAAAACATTCGGAGATTAAAGAAGTAATTATTTCTGGTGGTGACCCTTTAACTCAACCAGAAATTTTAGAAAAGTTTCTTAGAAAAATTATTCACCTAAAACAAATTAAGGTGATGAGAATTGGCACGCGACTAATGGTCAGCAATCCAGAACAAATCAACAGTAATATTTTAAGGATTTTACAATTAGTCAAAAAACAATCTCTGTATTTATTACTCCATTTTGAGCATCCTGATGAATTAACTTTAAAAACCAAAAAAGCTATTAAAAAATTACGCTCTACAGGAGCAATTTTATTATCGCAATCAGTTTTTTTAAAAGGAATTAATGATAAAGCAAGCGTTTTAGAAGAACTTTTTGAAGAATTAACAGCTTTAGGCATAAAGCCTTATTATATTCTTCATAATGACGAACCATTAGGAACTAAACATTTTACCGTTGATTTCAAAAAAGAAATAAAGATCATGACTAAACTTCGCCAAAGATTAAGCGGTTTAGCTTGTCCAATGTATGTTTATGATGATCCTAATGGAAAATGTAAAGTACCAATTCCTTTGGATTTTGATTATTCATTTATGAAAAAGAATTAAACAAATAGCTTGTTACTTTTGTTTTGTATATTTCTTTCTTTTTTGATTCAGCAGTAATTTTAATACTTTATCAGCAATTTCCTTTTTTCTTTTTAGGCAAGGAATATTTTCTCGATGATAAATTAATCTAAGTAGTTTAGCGGAGTCGTGTTTAGCATATTTCAATCTCCACATCGCAACATGGTGAAGAATTTTAGGCTCAGTTTTATAGATATGCCCATAAATCTTAGTGATTCTAAAAATAGTATCCCTAATCCATTTTATATGCGTCTCACTAGCTGAAAGAAAAACCAACCATAAACGAGTATACACATATTCTGGATTCTTAAAAGTATTATAATAATCTTTATAAGTCGTGATTGAACCATCACCATCCAAATGCCCCCTCAAAAAATCTCTAAAATATGGGTCAGGGATGTTTAAAGATTTAATTGTGTAAGTTTTATTGGGAAATAATCCTATCTTTAAAAGCCATCTATAAAATTGGACATTGCCAAATTGTATTCTATAACATGGTCTTTTAGCTAAACTATCATTGTTAGATTGGGCTATTTTATTATTTAAATGAAGACATTTTTTAAATGTATCTAATAATTGAAAATCAGATGATCTCATGTTTATATGACGACCATCATTGCTCAGATTGCCATCGGTAGTTAATAGACCAATAATATAAGCTAATTTAGATGACCAGGCAAAATTTTTATCTGGTAATTTATGTTTAGACATAACGATGGGGCTAAAAGTGGGCAGGGAGGGACTCGAACCCTCAAGGCCTTGCGGCCAATAGATTTTGAATCTATCGCGGTTGCCAATTTCGCCACCCGCCCAGTGATAATATTATACAAAATACAGTATAATATTCAAGAATTGAAACAATGAATAGAATTTATAGAAATTTACCCCGTACCTTTTTAAAATTGATTTCATCAAAGATATACCTTCGATATTTTTCTTTAAAAGGTGCGGGGTTTATAGTATAATAATATTAATGGCGGAAATTATTGCGATTTGTAATCAAAAAGGAGGAGTAGGTAAAACTACCACTACCATAAGTTTAGGAAGTTATTTGGCGGCTTTTGGCCGTAAAACTTTGATTGTTGATTTTGATCCTCAAGCCAATGCAACTTCTGGTTTAGGCCTTAATTATACAAAATTAACAAAAAATATCTATCATAATTTGGTTTTTGGTTTTGCTTTAGAAGAAACTATCCTGCAGACGCCTTTATTTGGTTTGGATATTTTACCGGCTTCTCCGGAATTAATCGGAGCGCAAGTGGAATTAAATTCTTTTGAGGATAAAGAATTTCGTTTAAAACAATTGCTTAATTATGTAAAGAGTCAATATCGCTATATTTTGATAGATTTACCGCCATCTTTGGGGCTTTTAACAATTAATGGTTTAGTAGCAGCTGATTATGTTTTAATTCCTATTCAAACTGAATTTTTTGCCTTGGATGGCCTCTCGCAATTGATTAATACCATTGATTTAATTAGGAGAAACTTGGACAAAGATTTAAAAATTTTAGGTTCAATTTTAACCTTATATGATAGACGGAATAGATTGGATAGATCAGTAGCTAAAAATATTCTTCGTCACTTCCCAGGCTATGTTTTTAATGTTATTATTCCGAGAAATATTTCTTTAGCTGAAGCGCCAAGTTTTGGCCAATCAATTTTGCAATATAATCCTCATTCTGAAGGAGCAAGAGCTTACCGGCAATTAGCAGAAGAATTGATTAAAAGACTTGAAACATGAATAATCAATCTTTCGATAAACTCAAGATTGACCCTGAGCAAAGCCGAATGGGTCAAACTTTAGGTCAAGGATTAAATGCCTTGATTCCTCCCAAAAAAAATAACCCTGAGCAGTTCGGCCCCGAGCTCACTGCCGAGGGGCTCACTGCCGAAGGGCGAAGTCGAAGGGATCAGAATTCTTCTCAATTAGAAGAAAGAATTAATCATAAGGTCAATGAAAGTGTGTCTCATTTTCCTTCTGATTTAATTGCTCAAAAACCCTTAGAAAATTTAAGGGAAGATTTTAAAGCAGATTTTAAAGCGGAAATAACTCCAGAGCAAACAAAAGGACGATCTTTTCAAGAAACTTTTCCTCAGGAAAAACCAAAACTCGTTGAAGAAAAAATATTCCAAATTGAGACTGAAAAAATTAAACCCAATCCTTATCAACCGAGGCATCTTTTTACTGAAGATTCTTTAAGAGAATTAGCTGATTCCATTAGGGAGTTTGGGATTTTACAACCCTTACTTGTTATTAGAGTAGAAAAAGATACAGAAAAAGGCACTGAAGTTGAATATCAATTAATTGCTGGAGAAAGACGATTAATGGCAGCTAAGATGATTGGTTTACCAACTGTGCCAGTAATTATCAGAAGACCTTTAGAGGATCAAAAAAAATTAGAAATGGCTTTGATTGAAAATATTCAAAGAGAAGATTTAGGGGTTATCAGTAAAGCTAAGGCTTTTGAGCGTTTAATCAATGAATTTGGTCTGACCCAGCAGGAATTAGCCAGTCGTTTGGGAAAAAGCAGGGAAGTGATTGCCAATACCTTGCGCCTTTTGCAGCTTCCTCTGGAAATTCAAAAAGCCATAGAAGAAGGATTAATTAATGAAGGTCATGCTCGAGCCATTTTACTTTTAAATAATCCAGAAAAAAGAAAATTATTTTTCAAGGAAATCATCTCAAAAAACCTCTCTGGCAGAGAGGCTATGGATTTTGCTCAAAGATATCTGACCTTAGATGGGAAAACAAATAATTTTTCTCAAAAAAGAAGACAAAATCTTTCTGCTGATCCCCAGGATTTAGAATGGAAGGAAAAATTGGAAGAGTATTTTCAAATGCCAGTTTTCATTAAGAAAAAAGGCGAGAGGGGAGCGATTGAAATTAAATTCTTTACTGAAAAGGATTTTGATACGATTTTAAAGAAACTTTTTCCTTCTTAAAATTTCTTCAATTTCCTTTCTCGTTTCTGACATTTTAACAAACTCTAACCAAGA
>Ga0315294_10003821_pt1 | contig 16408 bp, 8 predicted proteins | sample YL17G13_40_MG_FD_203626 | JGI IMG/M metagenome (GOLD analysis project Ga0315294, IMG submission 203626) | Sediment microbial communities from Yellowstone Lake, YNP, Wyoming, USA - YL17G13_40 | ecosystem: Environmental > Aquatic > Freshwater > Lake > Sediment | place: USA: Wyoming | collected... | reverse complement strand
GACAGCGAGTTTTCTGGGGATGAGGTAATTCCTGCTGTAGCCGTCGGCTACCTCTTTGATATCGCCAGCCTTAGCCACGTTGGGGACATCTTCCAGGAAAACGACCTTCATAATGCCTCCTATTCTAATCCCTGCTTGTACCTTGCTGGTCAATGCACTTATCCACGAAACTGTCCACAAGTTGTCCACGAAGTTATTATGTTAAGGGTTTTTTGGAAATTGCCCTGTAACATCATTAACAAACGGCACAGCACCACTTCTGGTAGCTAGCCTAGCACAAGTGTTCTATTATGTCAAGGGTTAAGCGCACTTATTATTCGATATTAATAAACGTGGTTGCCCGATGAATTGGGCAACCGTGCCTGATTTATCAGGCAACTACAACTATACCGGCACTTTGCCGTCGCACCACTCCCGCGCGTTCTGGAAGAATCTCAGCCAGGGAGAAGCGCAGAGACGAAAATCGCCCACAGTGAATCTCCAGTTTTTTGACTTCCATTCCTCGGGTACCCACGCCCACTGCCAGAGCAGAAAGGCTCTCTCAGGATGGGGCATCATCGCTAGATGCCGCCCATCCGGCGAACACAACGCGTTGATGCCGAAAGGCGAGCCATTAGGGTTGAAACGGTATTTCTCGGTTGGTTTCCCTGCATCGTCAACGTAGGCTACGGGCGTCAGACCCTTCCGTCTCGCCTCTGAGAGAATTTCAGGGTCGGGACAGTGAAGATGACCTTCGCCATGGGCTGACCAGATGCCCAGTACCGAGCCTTCCATGCCCTTCAACATTATCGCCGGGCTCTTGGAGATTTTCACGGTGCCCCAGTGCGACTCGAATCTCTGCGAGGTATTCTGGATGAACCTCGGCTGCTTCGTTTCGGGGATTCCCTGCCAGGGGAGCACGCCCAGCAGAGCCATCAACTGACAGCCGTTGCATATCCCCAGCGAGAAGGTGTCAGGTCGGTTGAAGAAACGCCCGAATATTTTTCTGAGCCTGGGGTTTAATGTGATAGCGCCCGCCCAGCCTTTAGCTGCGTCCAGGACGTCGGCATAGGAGAACCCGCCCACGAAGACGATTCCCCTGAAGCGGTCGAGAGTGATTCGCTCCTCCAGGAGGTCGGTCATGGTGACATCCCAGGGCTCGAACCCAGCCCAGAAGAAGGCTGAGGTCATCTCGCGGTCTCCGTTGCTGCCCTCCTCGCGGATGATGGCAACCCTGTGCTTGTCCTTCTGGCGCAGGATTTTCAGGGGCGTTGCCTCCGGCTGGAAGGTCAAATGGTATTTGAGCCCAGGGCGGTCGTGCCGTCTCGCCTGTTCTCTCGCAACGTGGGGGTTCATCTGCTCCTGTTCCAGCCTGTCGCTGGTAGCCTCCCACCAGGAGAGAAGCCTGGGCGTGCTGATATCGAGTGCGGTCTCGTTGCGGTGGCGTATAACCACCTGCCGTTCTTTTTGAGTGCCGCCCAGTATGGTAAAAGGAATACCGCTTTCTTTGAGGATAGCCTTGATTGCTCGTTCTTTGGCTGGGAGGTATTCGAGAACCAGCCCCAGTTCTTCAGAGAATAGCTGAGGGATTGCATCTTCTTTATGAGGGAGTTGAATCGATATCCCGCAGTTCCCCGCCATCGCCATCTCCGCCAGAGTGGTTATCAAGCCGCCGTCGCTTCTATCGTGACAGGCGAGAATCAAGTCATCGTCTATCATCCGCTGCACTGACTGGAATGTGTTTATGAGAAGCTGGGGATTCTCCATATCCGGCGACTTATCGCCAAGCTGACCCAGAGCCTGAGCTAATGCTGAGCCGCCGAGACGGTTCTTCCCCGCCGCAAGGTCGAGGAAAATCAGCCTGCTCTCCCCCGGCTTCTTGATGTCAGGCGTTACCTTCTTGGTGATATCGGGCATGGTGGCATAGCCTGAGATGACCACCTCTCCGGGCGCTTTCACCGTCTCGTTGCTCACCCTGGCTGCCATGGTGATGCTGTCCTTGCCGCCGTCAACGGCGATGCCGAGGCTTATCATCAGGTCGCGCATAGCTACGGCTGCATCGTAAAGCTTGGCTCCCTCGCCGGGCAGCTTGGCTGCCCACATCCAGTTTCCCGAGCACTTGATATGGCTGAGGTCGCTGATTCGGGCGGAGACCATGTTGGTTACCATCTCGCCCACCGCCATGCGGGCGCCTGCCTTCTCGTCAATGAGCATTTTGATGGGTTGTTCCCCGATAGCCGTCGCCCCGCCGCTTAGCGCGAAATGACTTTGCGCTACTATCGCCACGTCAGCTACGGGAAGCTGAAGAGGACCACAGCACTGCTGTTGAGCTATCAGCCCGGTGACGCTTCTATCCACCTTCCGCACTAAATATCCCTTCGACCCCACGGACGGCAGGCGGAAGACCAGCCTCAGAGCTTCCTCGGCGGTCAATCCCCTGGGCAGTTTCAGGGGTTTCAGCTTCTTGGGAATCCTCTCCAGGGTAAAGGTTTTTTGCGGCATCTCGCCCAGGATTCTATCCAGAGGGAGGTCTACCGGTTTGGATTTATCTTCGTCATCGTAGACTACGATTTGTCCATCCCCCGTAATCTCGCCCAGCACCTCGCAGTTAACTTTCTCCCGCTGGCATATCGCTAGTAGATTGTCTATTCCCCTGGGGTCAACCAGAAAGGCATCTCGTTCCTGATATTCGGCGCACCATATCTCCACGACCGCCAGGGTAGGGTCGCCGAGTTTAATCTTGCGGATGTTAATCTTGCCGCCGGCTGGGTCTATAAGCTCTGCCAGCACATTGCCTGGTCCTCCAGCGCCCTGGTCGTGCGCCACCAGAAGGGGGTTCTTTCCGCCCAGCTCCACGCAGGTGCGGATTACCCGGTTGACCTTGTTCTCCATCTCAGCGTTTCCCCGCTGCACGGCATTGAAGTCAAGCTCTGCGATATTCTCGCCCTGAATCATGCTGGAAGCCGAGCCGCCGCCCATGCCGATGCGGTAAGCGGGCCCGCCGACCTGCACAATCAGCATACCCTTCTCGGGGTCTGCTTTCTTGATATGTCTGTCATCTATTTGACCGATGCCGCCCGTGAACATGATGGGCTTTATCCAGCCCCGGCGTTCGCCGTCCGGCAGTGTCTGCTCGAAGGTCCTGACATAACCCTGAATCAAGGGCTCGCCGAATTTATTGCCGTAGTCTGAGGCGCCGTTGCTGGCTTCGATAAGGATTTGCAGCGGCGAAGCCAGTTCGAAGGGATAAGCAAGCCCCTTCGGTTCGCCGGGGATGGGATAATCGGGGATATTCAACGCTGCCGTGCAGTAGGCAGCCGTGCCCGCAATTACCAGCGAGCCTCTTCCCGTAGCGTGACCATCGCGAATTCTGCCGCCGGTGCCGGTGGTGGCTCCCTGGAAAGGCTGGACGCCGCTGGGATAGTTATGAGTTTCCGCGGTGAACAGGATGTGGTAGGTAGGCTGCTGCGGAGTAAATGGTGAACACCTTCCTGGCTGCTTGGGTAATATCGTCCACATTTTGTAACCGCGGATGGCGCTGGAGTTATCGCTGAAGGCGATGACGCTGTTGGCGGGATTGGCTTTCAGGGTTGACTTAACTAGCTGGAGCAGGGTTTCGGGAACATCTCTGCCGTCGATTACCAGTTTGCCCTTGAAGAACCAGTGGCGCGAGTGCTCGCTGTTGTTATTGCCCAGCATGAACAGTTCTACATTGGTGGGGTCACGGCGCAGGACTTCAGTGAAGAGATTGAAGTAGAAGTTCATGTCCCATTCGTCCATGCCCAGACCCTTCTCTCGGTTGAACCGTTTCAGCTCAGCGACGCCCTTTTTAATCAGCGGGACGGAGAAGGCTTTCTCCTGGACAGCGCCTGTCTCGAAAGTCTTTAGAGGCTCAGGATAGGGGCATTCCGTCATGCGGTCGTGGTTTTCAGCGATGAACTTCTCTGTATCAGCTTTCGGCGGTGGCAGATACCGTCTTGAGTATTCCAGCCGCGTAACCTTACCCAGCCCGCAGGCATGGCAGATAGCCACGGCGTTAGTGGAGTAAGCCGTCTCGAAGTTCAGTCGGGGACCGACCTCAAGTACTTTCTTGACAGGCATAAGGATGGATTTCTCGCCGAAAGTCTCAGGCTCGAACGTCTCAGCGAGCAGCCAGCGCAATGTCTTTAATTCCTTAGCAGTAAGCGGAGCCGAGGTCTCCACATTAAAACAATACTCGTAATCACCCTCAACCTTCCGATAAAAATGCTTCACTGCATGCATAATTTCACCTTTCGCCAAACCGCCTCTCAACTACGTGCCAATTATAACATGGGTGATGGCAGTTGTGATGACCATTGGTTGGGCTGGTCAATTGGCAGCAGTGGTACAATTATGGGGGTCGGGTTAAAAACAGGGTAGAAAAGTGGAGAGCTACAAAGCTTACAGGTATAGATGGGTTATCCTGGCTGCATACATGTATGTAGCCGCTCTGACACAGTTGTACTGGTTAAACTTTTCATCCATAGATACTTATATCGAAGAAAATTTACATATTTCTGCATTCAGCACCGGCTTACTGGCACTGGTTTTCCCTCTGACATACGTTCTGCTTTCCCTGCCTTCGGGCATGATTATCGATAAAAAGGGGTTCAAATACAGTGTAGGCATAGGTGCAATTTTTACGGGTGTCTTCAGTATGATCCGCATTATCGATCCATACTCATATCCCCTGCTTCTGATTTCACAGATAGGAATTTCCATAGGACAGCCCTTCGTATTGAATGGAATCACCAAACTTGTGGTAACCTGGTTTCCGCGGAAAGAGGAGGCTACTGCGGTGGGACTGGGTTCCCTGGCACTATTCATCGGCATGGTCGTGGGCCTGGGCGTGACTCCTTCCCTGGTGGACTCCCTCGGGCTTAAATCAATGCTATTAATTTACGGCATCACAGGAATCGCGGGAACGCTGTTGTTCTTTCTGTTGGTCAGGTCTAAACCTCCCACGCCTGCAAGAGAAGCGAAAGAAGAAGAAAAAATTTCCATCCGTGAAGGGCTAAAAAGCATTTTAAGAATCAGGGACTTTGTAATTCTGGGATTTGTAGCTTTGATCGGTATCGGGGTTTTCAATGGACTGGCCACCTGGCTGGAGAAAATATTGAATGAAATGCATCACATTTCGATGGTCGATGCCGGCACTATATCTTCGGTGCTGGTCTTTAGCGGCATGCTCGGCTGCGTTGCCATCCCTATAGTCTCGGATAGAATCAAAAAAAGAAAGCCTTTTCTGATTCTGGCATCTCTGGTCGGAGCCATATGCATCACCGTCCTCATGTTTGAAAGCGGCTTTGTAGGTAATATGGTCAACGGCATAGTACTGGGCTTCTTTCTATTATCGGCTCTCCCGATTATGCTTACCATGTCTATCGAGATTACAGGTGAAAAATACGCTGGAATCTCCGTAGCATACCTACAGCTTTTGGGAAACGGGGCGGCTGTAGCTATTGTGCCGTTAATGGAGATTTTGCGCAGCGTAAGAGGTGAGTATATTTTACCGCTTGTGTTCATAGCGGTATTACTGGTGATAGCTGTGGTGATGGCATTTCGAATAAGAGAAACGGGGGAACCCGCTTAGTCCCCAGGTAAGACCGATGCAGGTTCGGAATTTGGCTGAATGTCGCCCCTGAACAATCCAAGCTTTAGTTCAACATGGTGGCTGCCATGCGCGACGTGAAGCCCCTTGATTAGAAGATACATGCCTCTTAACCGAACAGCGTCATTTACCGCCATTCACAGTCGCAGTGTTCATGCCCACCATCAAAAGCCGGTCATTGGCCCCTTTATCTACTACTTCGACGCGCGTCAAGGCTGTATCAGTAGTTGTGCGAATCACGTTAGCCATAGTTCGGAAAGGGCCGACTTTTCCTTGAGATAGGTAGTGTATGGTCATGTCCTTCGTTATCAGGTGTCGACCTGTAGCTGCACGAGCTGCGCACTGTCCCGCTACGTCAGCAAGAAGGGCAATAATACCACCCTGGATTGCGTTGAAACTGTTGCGCACGTAATTACTCATGTTGATTTCGATAACTCCTGCCCCATCGTCAAGAATCTTGAGCCCAACTTCATCCAGATAGCTCCGCAAGAGCCCTGACCCCTCAACGGCGAACGTGGTAGCACTGACCGAGTCAAACTCGACCTCTATGGTGTCCTTTCTTCGAGGTAGCCTTGAGAATGTCATCACTGCGGAGCCGATTGATGCAGCGGGCTTGCCGTGACCACTTGGTTCTGCACTGATATCTATGTCGATGACGATTATGCTCTGTCCTGCTCTAATGAGCGTACCGGATGCGGTGATGGTGCCTAACGTGGCTGGTCTGGTTGTGTATATGGAGATACCAGAGGTAGCGATCCAGTCAGGATAGACTGCCCTAATTGCCACGGATGCGCCGAGAACATCCACGAGTGTAGCTATAACACCAACATGCACACCACCTCTATCAGTGCAGATTTCGGGCACGATTGGTGCTCGTGCGACACAGCGTGTCTTCTCTTGAAGTTCAACCGAGATCAGAAGGTCTCGGAGCATGTGCCGCGGGGGTGGATAGTCATCAGTGATGGCCACGCTATGCTTGTTGTTTTCCATCACCAACTTGACCTTCCCGTTTTTCGATGGAAGACTCCGTTGCCGTTTTGCATGAAAGGATAACTACTGACGCACAATACCAGCTTCGACACCATTGGACAGATCGTCTCCATGTTACCCGAGTTATGTATGTTAATCAAGCGGAACTCGGTTCCTACCACTGAGTGGCTGTTAAAGGAGGTCTTGTAGCATGTGTAGGGTGGGTGGAGTCCTTCCTGAGAAGGACGAAACCCACCATTTCAATTCACTCACCCTACCGGAATTTTCCGCAACCTCACACTCAATTCCAATCTTGTAATTGCATTCTGCACGCACAGTAGGGGCGGGTTCTAAACCCGCCCAAAGTGCCTGGAGCACCGAGCTATTTAATCGGTTTATCGCCCAGTAAAACTCGACCTCCGAAAAAAACAACAGGGGTAAGTGAGGATTTGCTACGGGTACGACAATGACAAGAGTACTACATCATGTCGCTACGTAGATATTACTAAATAACTACACAAATATGGTACAAGCTCGCTATTCTCAGACGACACACTTAGGTCTAAGATTGAAATTGGACAAGTAATATGCAGTAACATTTACTTTAATGTCACCAAATGGATAGGGATACCCACATGTGCGGTTGGGAATTCAGGATATTTAGGAGCGGACTCGACGAGGCCGAAAAGCGTCTTGCTTTTCCCGCTTGTAGAGAGAGGAAAGGGACTTTCTTCAAAGTTAGAAAGTTTCAATTAAGGAACAAAGTTCGTGAAGGAGGCCCTAATGAGTGGTGAGGAACAGGCCGACAGGATTAATCCAACGCGTGAAAAAGAGACAGATAACAAGGATGCTTCAGCGAGGGGGGCAGAAATCGCACCACTGGAACATGCTAAGCGAGTCGAGGCTCTATTCGACATCAGTCTCACCCTGACTCAATCTTCAGATTTGCCTGAGCTATTGGAAAGCGCTCTTGTCAAGATGATGCATGCAATGGAAATAAAGGTGGCTGGAATATTACTCTTGGATCAGAAAACCAAAGAGCTGACACTTAGAGTTCATAGAGGGGCCTCAACGGAATTTGCAAGTTGGGTAGAGTCAATGAGAGAAGCCGACGGTTTTTCGTGGCACGCGGCACTATCAGGGAAACCTCTATTAGTGAGAGATGTCACACTCGAAGCAGGGCTTGTGGGTATAATTGCCAATAATGAAGGCTTTCGTTCGCTTGCTGCAATACCAATAATGGCAAAAACGGAGGTTATGGGGTTGCTATATGCTGCTAGCCATGAGACTCGCGAGTTTCTTGAACAAGACATGAGGCTGTTTGGTATCATTGCCAATCAAATGGCTATGGCAGTCGAGAACGCGCAGCTAGCTGCGGGCATAAAGGAAAATGCGCATGTTGACAATTTAACCGGTCTTTACAGTCGCCAGTATCTGATAGCGGAAATAGACCGGAAGTTCGCTCACGCCACTAGAAGTGGGCAGAAAGCTCTCTCGCTAATAAAGATTGATGTGGATGGGCTCAAGGCGATAAATGACGGTCTTGGTCGTCAGGTGGGCGATGCCATTCTTAAGGAATTAGCGAAGATTATCAGATTGCAAATACGTGGTTATGACATCGCTGCTCGGTGGGGAGGGGATGAGTTCATGCTGCTCATTCCCGAAGCAAGCAGTGAGGATGCCTTGAAAATCGGGAGGAGGATCAGTTCGGGGGTTAAGAAGTATAGACCAGTGATAGATGGCATGGAAAGGATAGTGAGTATTAGCATGGGCATAGCGTCATATCCAATCCACGCTAGCGATGCGGCAGATATTGTCAAGGCAGTGGATAGAGCTCTAGGTGTTGCCAAAAGAGCGGGAGGGAACAAACTCTTCTCGGCAACGCCGTTGGCGAGCTCGGAAGACAGGGCTTCAGCTTCAACTGGGCCCTTTCGCACATTGTGATATGAGGGCTTTGGCTATCAGGCTTGGTGGGATCTAATAATACTCGGTTACACGGCATATCCCGAGCCGATCCTTTGAGACCAAGCTTTTAAAGTGTGAAGAGGAGTATAAAACAGGGTCATACTCTAGAGGAAGATGGGTGACTTCTGGAGAGCACTAAAATTTGGAGGGTACTATGGGTAAGATTGTTGCTATGATAGCCGACAGGCAGCCATTCTTGAGGGCAGAACTCAGGCGGGCTGTAGCGCAGGGTAGCTCTGAAATAATTGAAATCATCGAATGCGACCCCGGTGTAGATGAAAATGATGTGATTGCTCGAATCGATGCTGTCTCGCCCGATGTCGTGCTGCTGGATACCGGCTTCCCTGAACGGGATGGACTAGTGCTGTGCAGAAAAATCGCTCTCGGCGCGCCTCAAACGAAGGTGGTGATGCTGAGCAGCAGCCCGGCGGAGGATGATGACGAGCTGTTTGAGGCTATCAAGAACGGTGCCGCCGCTTACCTGATGACTAGGGATTGTTCGCCTGAGGAGCTTATCGGGACGATAGAACGAGCCTCCAAAGGTGAATATCCCATAAATGACAGCGTGAGCAGCAGACCCCAGGTCGCTTTGAAAGTGCTGAAGCAATTTGAGGAGATTGTATGCAGTGTCAGGAGAGAGGATAACATGCCCACGCCTCTTAACCCCAGGGAGTTTGAAATCCTGACTCTTGTGGCGAAGGGTAAGGCAAACAAGGAAATCGGGGAGCTCCTGGGTATAAGTGATTCGGCTGTTAAGAGGTATGTAAGCAGTATCCTTCGTAAGCTGAACGCCAACGATAGGGCGCACGCAGTGCTTCTGGCGGTTCGTGGCGGTCTGGTTTCCATAAAACCCGGCGCAGGTATCAGCCGCTTTCAGAGCGATTCTGTGGATGAGGCGTCTGATGCAATAGAGGAATTCAATCAGATTATAGAAGGGGCTAGACACATCAAATCGAAGATACTTGCCGATGCTGAGGAGATAGCAAGGCAGATAATCGAGGAGACCGAGCAAAGGGGGGAAGACGGTGGAGGAAAGATTATAGCTGAAGCTGAGCACCGAGCCAGCCAGATAGTAGAGGAAGCGAGAAAGAGGGCTGAGAACGAAGCGAACGCGATTGTGGAGGAGGGTGGGAAGGCTGCACAAGCTAATATTGAAGAGGCGAAAGCTGGAGCAGAGATAGAGGCAGATAGAATCATCGCTGAAGCCCGAGAGCAGGGAGAGGATAGCGCCGGCAGGATTATGGCAGAGATTATAGCTGAAGCTGAGCATCAAGCCGGTCAGGTAGTGGAGGAAGCGAGAAAGAGGGCTGAGGACGAAGCAAACGAGATTGTGGAGGAGGGTCGGAAGGCTGCACAATCTATCACGGGAGAGGTAAAGTCTCAAGCGGAGGTTGAAGCTAGCAAAATCATAGCTGAGGCAGAGCAGAAGGCGAAACAGGTTGTTAGGGATGCGAGCAATGCAGCGAAATCGGAGGCATCTGGGATAGTAGCGGAGGCGCATAGAAAGGCGAGCCAGATAATAGAGGAGGCTGGGGTTACAGAAGCGAAGATGCGTATTGACGCTGAGGAGACGGCGAAGCGGATAGTAGACGAAGCCAGGCAGAAGGGTGAGGATAACGCGAGCCAAATTATGACTGAAGCCGAGCATCGAGCCGGCCTAATAGTAGAGGAAGCGGGAAAGAAGGCTGAAGCCGATGTAAGTGTGCTTGTGGAGGAGGGTCGGCGATCGGCTCAACATATCGCTGACGGGGTAAAGGTTCAGGCTGAGATGGAAGCCGGGAAAACTGTTGCTGAGGCAGAGCAGAAGGCGAAACAAGCCATTGGAGAAGCAACCAATCTGGCTAAGTCAGAGGCAAGGGTAATCATCCATGAAGCGCACAAAAGAGCAAGCAGAATTATAGAACAGGCGAGTACTACTGAGTCAGAGATACTTACTGATGCCGGGCAAACTGCGAGGCAAATAATAGACGAAGCCAAACAACAGTTCGAGGATAATACGGACAAGATTACCGCTGAAGCTGAGCACCGCGCAGGTGAAATCATAGCTGAAGCTGAGCATCAAGCCGGTCAGCTAGTAGAGGAAGCGAGAAAGAGGGCTGAGGACGAAGCGAACGAGATTGTGGAGGAGGGTCGGAAGGCTGCACAATCTATCACGGGAGAGGTAAAGGCTCAAGCGGGGGTTGAAGCCAGCAAAATCATAGCTGAGGCAGAGCAGAAGGCGAAACAGGTTGTTGGGGATGCGAGCAATGCAGCGAAATCGGAGGCATCCGGGATAGTAGCGGAGGCGCACAAAAAGGCGAGCCAGATAATAGAGGAAGCTGGGGTTACAGAAGCGAGGATGCGTATTGACGCTGAGGAGACGGCGAAGCGGATTACAGATGAAGCCAGGCAAAAGGGTGAGGACTACGCAAGAAGGATTACATCTGGAGCTGAGCAAAAGGGCAGCCAGATCATAGCCGAAGCCGAGCACAAAGCCAGCCAGGTTGTAGAGGAAGCGAAAAGTAAGGAAAGCGCAAAAACAATCAAGATTGTCTCGGGTGGAGCGCAGAACACCCAGAGCGACAACGGAGATGATGGCAAAGCAGGAAATGTCCGACAAACAGAAGAGGCGAGCATGTCCGAGCTCTTCGAGGGTATTGTTGAACTGGCGCTCGCACCGCCCGTACCCGTGAGGTCGCTGCTTCTATTACATGCGCAGTTGAAACATACCCCCAACATTGACGTTTTGAATGTGAAGGGGTCGGTGGACGAGGGCATTACAGTAAGAATGATTATCAGGAACCCGGTACCGCTTCTGGAGCTAATTAAAAAAATAGCCCTGGTAAGAAATGCCTCAGATGCTGATAGTTTTGTCCAGAGTCAGGTAGAGGAAGGTATTAAGAGAATCGTACTCACAAGCTGCTGAGCATTATAAGGTTTTGGATATAGTAGAAAGAAGCCCTTTCTAAGGAGCAGCTAAACGCTCGGAAAGGGCTTCTTTGTGGTTAAAACTAGCCAAACGCTGCTGAGTTTTTCAGTGCCCGGTTCGGGCAATAATTTCATCCTGAATCTCTTTCATCAGGTCGGTGAAGTAGGCGGAGTAGCCAGCCACTCTCACCATGAGCCCTGCGTGCTTCTCGGGATGCCTCTGGGCGTCCAGGAGCGTTTCCTTATCCAAGACGTTTATCTGCAGGTGCATCCCGCCCAGTTCGAAGTACGTTTTTACCAGTGAACTCAGTATGTGCGAACCTTTGTCGCCTGTCAGGTTCTGCGGGTTGAACTTTATATTCACCGATACCCCGTTGGCTGCCAGCAGGTTGTCTATCTTCGCCACGGACTTGAGATAGGCGGTGGGGCCGTTCCTGTCCCAGCCATCGCACGGCGAGAGCCCGTTGGCGAAGGTCTCCAGCGCCTTTCTGCCGCTGGGAAGCGCTCCCACGAAATTGCCGAACCCTTTATGGGTGGTCATGGTCAGGAAGCCCGGCAGGTATGCGCCTCCGCGCGAGTTGCGATGTTTGGCTACCTCTTTACAGAATATTTCAGCCACCGTTCGGGCGTACTTATCGGGAAGCTCTTCGTCATTGCCGTACTTGGGCAGCTTCATAGTCAGGTTGTGCAGATTTTCGTGACCGGCGAAGTTATCCTTCAGCGCCTGCACAAGCTGTTCCAGGGTGACACTTTTCTCCCTGAAGACGAGCTGGTCTATGGCAGCCAGCGAATCGGCGACATCGGCCACACCCACACCCTGCACGCCGGTGAAGTTGTAAACAGCACCGCCTGCGGTAACATCCTTTCCTTTGTTCAGACACCCTTCAGTGATAGAGGACAGCAACGGGCTGGGATACAACTGCTCGTGGGCAATACTGAGGGCGTTGAGCCCAATCACCATCTGCTCCACGAGGTAAGCCACCTGCTTCCGGAAGGCATTGACGACATCGTCCATCTTCTTGAAGCGCTTGGGGTCTCCGCTGCGGATTCCCACCTGCTCCTGGAAGACTGTGCTGTATCCGTCGTTGAGAGCCATCTCCAGGCAAATGGGCAGGTTCATCAGGGCAGCGTCGGTGGAGCCGAAAGTCTTGCGGGGAACCGATATTTCAACGCAGCCGATTATGGTGTAATCGCGAGCGTCTTTTTCTTTGATGCCCTTCTCTATGAGGGCTGGGATGATTATCTCGTCGTTCACCACGGCTGGCATGCCGCTGCCACCCTTTATCAGTTCGGCAACCCTCTCCACATACTCGGGAGGCGAGCCCTTGTGGATTCTGGCATGGAGGTTAGGGTGCCTGGTCTGTATCAGCTCTCTGGTATCGAGAATGCAAAGGCTCAACTGGTTAGTGGCGTCCAGACCGTCGCCTGTCACTCCGCCGATGGTAATCGAGGGATTGGCGGGGAAGCCGGCGAAGAAGAGGGCGATGCTATCGCAGAACAGTGGCACGAATTCCGAGTTCTTTATGTAGAAGCAGCTCAGAAGCTCCACAGCTCGCTTCTCTGTGAGGGCGCCTCTCTCCAGGTCGCGCTGGTAGTATGGATAGAGGTACTGGTCGAGTCTGCCGAAGCACAGTGCCTGCTCGTAGTTCTCCTGGTAAAGTGCAACCTCCACGAACCACATGCTCTGAAGCGCTTCTTGGAAGGATTCGGCTGGTCCCGCGGGAACCTTTTCGCAGATACGGGCGATACCCTCTAATTCGGACTTCCTCGCGAGGTCTTTCTCTGCGCCAGCCAGCCTGAGCGCTTCCTGTCGGTATCTCTGTGCAAATTCAATCACAGCCTCGCAGATTATCTCCACAGCTTTGTAGAAGGTACGTTTCTTGAGTGCTTCGGAGTCTGTGGAGGGGGAGTGGTCGAGCTTTTCGATTTTACCCTTTGTCTCCTCAATCAATCCCCTTAGCCCCACCTTCAGCAGCTTCTCGTAATCCGGCGCTGTATGGGAGATGCCACCGGCTTCGGTCAGAAGGAAAATGCCGAACCTTCCCAGTAGAGCTATGGGCGTAGGCGGTGAGGTGAAGTCCTCCGCGTAGTCAGTCACCACCTTATCCTGCCAGTAGGGGAAAATCACCTTGTCCAGCTCATCTTTCTCCGCATCGCCAATCTTGAGGGAATTCTCTCCCTTTTCCGCAAGCGTGTTGAGCTCGGGCCAGATTAGCAGGCTGATGAATTCAGGATAGACAGTCGCCCCCAGCCGTTTGCTGGTGATGCCTCCTACTATCAACTCATCGGGATATATCTTCACGTCCAGGTTTCTCAGAACATGGGCAACAGCCTTGGCTCGCCTGATGACAGGTGGCTCGAACCAGGCCCCCTCGCCTTTCATGTACTCTGTGATGTAGTGTGCTCTCTGGACGCAGATTTCCTTCCTGGAGCTCATCAGTCTGTCGTAGAGACGTGAAATCCTGGGGAAAGCATCGAGTTTTAGCTCAAAAGTCGCTACGTTTTGCCTGACCATGTTGACCTCCTCCGCCTTTGCCTCCTAAAGAGGATACCGGGGGTAATATTACAGAATTCGATTCGTTGCTGGGGCGGCAACCCCTATACGGTTAATTTATCACCGTTCCTGGATATTGTCCAGCGAGGTTTCGAATATGTGGGTACATTGGAACTGTAGTTGCCTCCGCCTAAGGCGGATCAGGCGGAACCGCCCAATAAATTGGGCAACTACGCTGATATAAATTAAGAGGGGGAACAATCAGACTTGTCTGATTGTTCCCCCTACAACTTTCTCGATTTTTCTCTCAGCTTATGGTGCCGCTGAGCAGCCCGGTTACGACTTCGTTTATCTCGTTTCCCTCAGCCTTGCCTTTAAGCTGAGGTATCAGCTTTTGCATTACCTTGCCCTTTTCCTTGGGACCCTGCGCATCCACCTCTTTAATCACCTGACGGGCGGCGGAGATAATCTCCTCGCGAGACATCTGCTTGGGCAGATATTCCAGGAGGATAGCCATCTCAGCCGCCTCCTTATCTACCAGGTCTTGACGGTTGCCCTTTTTGAACTCCTCGATGCTCTCTTTACGCTGCTTTATCTCCTTGGAGATGATGCCCAGGACATCGGCATCGTCCAGGGTTTTCTGTTTCGCTATCTCGGCGTTCTTTATGGCTGCCCGCACAAGCTGGATTACAGACCGGCGCTTCCTATCGCCACCCTTCATCGCCACCTTGAGGTCGTTCATAAATTTTTCTTGCAACATAAGGATTACCTGTTGCCATTGGTGCTACCGATGTTCGGAGCTTCTGGAACTTCGGGCTGTCGAACTTCGGGCTGTCTTCCTTTTCTTGGTAGCCTCTTTTTTCTTGCGCTTCACACTGGGCTTTTCGTAGTGCTCCCTGCGACGCGCCTCGGCAAGTACGCCATCCTGTTGCACCTTTTTATTGAAGCGTCTCAGAGCACTCTCGAAAGGCTCATTGTCACCAATCATTACCTCGGTCACACATATCCCCCCCTTCTGGGAACCCTCCGCAGAATTATACTTGCATGAAGATGGTGTGTCAAGAAAAATTATACTCCTTGCAAAAAGGGTTTTGTTGTGTTATGTTATGAAAGCTTTATGTTATGTTGGCTGGTTTGTTTCGCTTCAAAACGTTGCTTTTTTTGTGAGGTTTAATCTGGATGAGTGGTAGCAGGAAGAAGCCAGTTCCGTCTGTATTGATAGACGACACCACCCTGAGGGATGGCGAGCAGACCGCCGGCGTTGTGTTCACCAATGAGGAGAAGGTTCACATCGCCCGCATGCTCGATGAGTTAGGTGTGCACCAGATTGAGGCTGGCATCCCAGCCATGGGCGGCGATGAACTGGAGGCTATCAAGGCTATCATAGACCTGGAGTTGAAGGCTAGCGTTATCACATGGAATCGTCCCGTCATCGCCGATATAGATGCTTCTCTGCAATGTGGCACGAAGGCTGTGGCTCTGAGCATCTCCGTCTCGGACATCCACATAAAGCATAAACTCCGCCAGAGCCGCGAGTGGGTCTTGAACAGCATTAAAAGAGCTGCGAAGTATGCCAAGCACCACGACCTGTACGTCTCGGTTAACGCTGAGGACGCTTCCCGGGCTGACCCGGACTTTCTTACTGAGTTCGGGCGTAACGCCAAGGATGCCGGTGCCGACCGCCTGCGCTTCTGCGACACCGTTGGGGTGTTAGACCCGTTCAGGACATACGAAGCTATATGCCGCCTGATAGAGGAAACAGGACTCGATATAGAGATGCACACCCATAACGACTTCGGCATGGCTACGGCTAATGCTTTAGCTGGTATCAGAGCAGGTGCTAGGTGGGTCAACACCACGGTCAACGGCTTGGGCGAGAGGGCAGGCAATGCCTCCCTTGCCGAGGTGGTCATGGCTCTGAAGCACATAGAGAAAATAGACGTCGGCGTAGATGCCACCCGCTTTCGCGCTATCTCTAAGTATGTAGCTGAGGCTTCTCTGAGACCCCTGTCGGTAAGCCAGGCAATCATTGGTGACAATATCTTTGCCCATGAGTCGGGTATCCATGCCGATGGAGTGCTCAAGCACCCGCCTACATATGAGGCTTTTTCTCCGGAGGAAGTAGGCTTGCAGAGGCAGATACTGGTGGGCAAACACAGCGGCTCGCACACTATTCTATTCAAGTTTGCCAACGAGTTCGGAATCGAACTGCCAGATGACCTGGCGAAGGACATACTTGCCCGTGCCCGGGTGCTGGCGCTCAAGCGAAAAAGAGCCCTGTTCGATAAGGAGCTGGTGCTGATCTATCAGGAGATCTGCGAGGAGAGGTGTCTCGACCTGCCTCCGCTGAGAATGCCGGGCTCCAGCCTTAATTAGTTAAGCGATGATGTTAGTTGGGGAGTGCAGAGGGGCAAAGCCCCTTTGCTGGGGGTCTGTGGGTATCCCCCAGCTTAAAAATCCCC
>Ga0315294_10003820_pt1 | contig 16410 bp, 16 predicted proteins | sample YL17G13_40_MG_FD_203626 | JGI IMG/M metagenome (GOLD analysis project Ga0315294, IMG submission 203626) | Sediment microbial communities from Yellowstone Lake, YNP, Wyoming, USA - YL17G13_40 | ecosystem: Environmental > Aquatic > Freshwater > Lake > Sediment | place: USA: Wyoming | collected... | reverse complement strand
TGCGATAGAGATAAATGTGGACTTATAAATTTCAATCCCACCAATCTTTGCAAACGTTTGATCTGTTTCCAAGGCTCTTCTTCTTTTAACAATAAAATCAATTCATTTCGGACCCGTTGGGGCTGAATCCTATCTAACATTCTCATTTTCACCGCTTCTTTTAAGCACGCGAGTGTCTTAGGCTCAATCCTAAAATTGTATCTTTGCGCAAAACGAATCACCCTTAATATGCGCGTGGGGTCGTCAATAAAACTTAAACTATGCAATATGCGTATCTTCTTATTTTTCAGGTCATCTTTTCCGCCAAAAAAATCAATGAGCTGGCCAAAGTTTTTGCTATTTATACTTATCGCCATAGTATTGATTGTGATATCGCGCCTAAATAAGTCGTCTCTTAGGCTGCCGCTTGTAACTAAAGGCAGTGCTGCAGGATGTGGGTAGGATTCTCTTCTTGCGGTAGCGAAATCAACCTTAAAATTAGGCCTAAGTATCACTGTGGCTGTTCTAAATCTCTTATGCCGAATAAGACGAGCATTTAATCTTTGAGCAAAATCTTGCGCTAACCTTATCGCGTCTTGTTCAACGACAAAATCTAAATCTAGATTCTTTACACCCAGAAGTAAATCCCGCACAAATCCGCCCACGAGATAAGCTGGTAAATTATTTCTGGATGAAATATCTCTGGCTAAATAAACTAAATCCCGGATTTCTTTGGCTAAATTGTTAAGATAATTCTTCATTTTCACCTTAAGGCCGCGGATGAAACATTTTATGAATTGTCTTAAGCCTGTCTTTATTGATATGCGTATAAATCTGCGTGGTAGAGATATTAGAATGTCCGAGCATTTCCTGAACTGAACGCAGGTCTGCGCCCCTTTCTAATAAATGCGTAGCAAAAGAGTGCCTTAAGATATGCGGCCGCATAGGTTTTTTTATTCTGGCTTCTTTGGAGTATTTTTTGACCAGCTTCCAAAATGATTGGCGGGAAATCTTTTCTCCAAAGCGGTTCAAGAATAGAAATTCAGATTCTTTTTTCTTTAAAAAATGTGGCCGGCTAGACCCTAAGTATCTTTTGAGACTGATTATGGCCTTCTTACCCAAGGGTATAACCCGTTCTTTATTGCCTTTTCCGATACAACGCAAGAACCCCACGTCTAAATTGAGGTTATCCATTTTTAGGTTTACGGCTTCAGAGACGCGCATGCCTGTAGCGTATAAAGTTTCCAGAATCGCCTTATCCCTTATACCCTGCTTATCTCTAAGATTTGGCTGATTGAGCAGCGCGTCTACTTCGTTGAAAGAAAGGGTATCCGGAACCTTTTTCCATAATTTCGGCGAATCAATAAGGCTAGTAGGGTCGCTATTTAAGATTCTTTCCCTGACTAAAAATCTATAAAATACCTTGATGGCAGCCAGGCGCCTGGCAATAGAATTAGCTGCCAGGCCTTTATCTTTCTGATAAAACATAAAATTTACTACCTCGTTCTTAGAAGTTTTAGATAAAGCGTCTATATGTCGACGGGTGAGAAAATCCAGATAAAAATTCAGGTCTCCCCGATAAGAAACAATGGTATTGCGCGCCAGGCCCCGCTCAACAGATAAATAGTTCAAGAAGGTATCAATGAGTTCGCGCATCTCAAGTTAAAAAGGGATTACTCCTCTTTTCTGCCCCGATACTAGAGCTTGAACCGTGTCCGGGGTAGATAACCGTATCATCAGAAAGAGTGAGTAATTTTTCTTTCACGGACTTGATCAGTAAAGACTCATCTCCTCCGGATAAATCCGACCTGCCAATACCTTGACAAAATAGGCTGTCACCAGTAAAGGCAATTTTATCTATCGGTTTTTTAAGCAGGAGGGCAATACCGCCGGGTGTATGCCCAGGCACATGCACAACTTGTAATTGAATATCATCCAGTTCAATGGTTTGTTTATCCTCTACAGTCTTTATTTCAGATTTAACCTCATAGGGTGAAGCAAAAATCCCTGAAAGATTGAGCCTAGGATCCTTTAAAAAGGCTAAGTCCTGGCTATGAATATAAATAGGCACACCAAACTTATTATCGCATCCGATATGGTCGTAATGGCCGTGAGTATTGATAATAAAGCCAGACGTTAGTTGGTATTTATTCAAAACCCTCCTTATCTTATGTTCTTCGTCTCCAGGGTCGATAATTATTGCTGGAGAGTTTTTTTGCGAGGCAAGGATATAGCAATTGACTTCCATTGGCCCGACGCAGACAGATTCTAGAATCATATTAAATAATCTTTAATCTTATTGTAGGAAAAATCCCGCAGAATATTTCTTTTTATCTGCTCTGCGGTTAAGCGATTTAACGTGATATTATTACCGTATAAATCCTGAGCAATAATCTCATCGAGATTTTTAATTTGGTTCATATAAATATCCAGCTTGGCCTTTTTTTCATTGTTTAAAAGCGCCCTTAGTTGCTCGAGATTCTTAATCGTCTCATTTAAGCAATCCTTCTGTTTCTTACGGTTTGCTCCTTCAAATAATGACCCGATTAACTCATCATGCCAGGACTTCCAGAACAGAAAATACTGGCGATACAACTCTTCTTTGCTCATCTGGGGACCTTTATATTCTTCCGGAGCTAATACTAATTCTTCTTTGGGTAAATTTCCCTTTTTGGGTTTACGCGTGAATTTACGCACAAAGGCCTCGCAACCCAACAAGCTAAAGATCAAAAAATAAACAATGAACAGATGAATAATCCTTTTGCCTCTCATTTGAGCATCTCCTTCCCCCGCCTTTGGCGGGGGATCCCGCCTCTTACAAAGAACTTAACAGGCGGGAAAACTCTTCTTCATTAATAATCTTTACTCCTAATTTCTTGGCCTTATCACACTTGGAACCAGGATTTTCTCCTGCTACCAAAAAGTCTGTATTTTGACTTACGCTGGAAGAGGGACTGCCGCCGTATTTGCGCACTAATCCTTTAGCCTGAGAACGGCTATAATCCTTTAACTCTCCGGTAAAAACTACGGCTTTGCCGGTTAAAGGAGTAGGTTTTACTTCGAGAATCTCCTCTTTTAAATTAAGACCGGACTTTCTTAGTTCTTCAATCAGTTTTCTTGTCTGGGGCAAAGAGAAATAATCTGCAATTGATTGAGCCATAACTGGTCCGACTTCATAAATGACATCGATATCTTCTTTCTTAGCTGCTACTAACTTATCCATTGTCCTAAATTGACGCGCTAAAACATAGGCTGCCTTTTCGCCCACATGACGAATACCCAAGGCATAAATTAAGCGGGATAAGGGTTGGCTTTTACTCTTCTGAATTGCCAAAAGTAAATTTTTCACCTTCTTATCCTTAAATAATTCTAATTTCAATAAATCTTCTTCTTTAAGTTTATAAATGTCGGCAAAATTATGCACTAATTTAAGATCAACCAGTTGCTCAACTACTGCTTCTCCTATTCCCTCGATATCCATAGCCTGCCGCGAAGCAAAATGTAAAATCCCCCTTTCTAATTGTGCAGGACAAGATGGATTAATACAATGATAGGCTACATCCTCTTCTTTCTCCTTTACTACTTTACCTGAACAAACAGGGCAGGTCTTGGGAATTACAAAAGGACGCTTACCCTGCGATCTTACCACCTTAACTACTTTAGGAATTACATCTCCTGCCCTTTCAATCAACACACGGTCCCCGACCTTAATATTTAGGCGTTTAATCTCGTCAAAATTATGCAGAGTTGCATGTTTAATTGTAACTCCACCACATTCTACCTCTTTAAGTTCGGCAACAGGCGTAATCACGCCCGTTCTACCCACTTGAGGAACAATATTCTTAACTATAGTAGTTGCCTGACGCGCAGGGAATTTATAAGCCACAGCCCAACGTGGGTTCTTTAAGGTAAAACCCAGTTTCTTCTGCTGTATGATACTATTTACTTTGACTACTACTCCATCTATCTCATAGGTTATTTTTTCTCTTTTCTCCTGCCAGATATTATAATATTCAATTACCCCATCTAAATTCCTGTAGAGTTTGGAATTGAGATTGGTGCGCATACCCCATTCTTTAAGTTGACTTAAGAATTCCCACTGGCTAGCAATCTCTGCTCCTTTATATTCTCCTAAGGAATGGGCAAAGAAATTGAGCCTTCTTTTGGCTACCATATTTGTATCTAAAAGTTTTAAGGAGCCACTGGCTGCATTACGCGGATTAGCAAATAATGCCTCACCAATTCTCTCTCTTTCTTTATTCAAAGCATCGAAGTCTTTTCTTTCCATATAGACCTCACCGCGTATCTCAATAAAATCCGGAATATTTCTTCCAGCCAAAACCGGAGGTATTGCGCTGATGGTTTTGATATTGGCGGTTACATCCTCACCTATCTCGCCATCTCCCCGCGTTGCACCTATGGTTAATTTTCCTTTCTCATAAGTAATATTAGCGCTGACACCATCTATCTTATGCTCTACTACATATTCTACTTTTTCTTTACCTAAACCTTTGTGTACTCGCTTTTCCCAGTCTTTTAGTTCTTCAAAGGTATAAGTATTGTCTAGGGAAAGCATCTTCTCTTTATGCTTTACGGTTTTAAATCCCTCCAAAATTCCACCACTTACTCTAATTGTAGGAGAATCTTCGGTTTTAAATTGCGGATATTTATCCTCCAGGTCTTTAAGTTCCTTCATTAAGTGATCATACTCTCTATCTGAAATTTCTGGCCGGGAAAGCATATAGTACATATTATCATGATGTCGTATCTTTTCTCTTAGATTTTCTATCTTCTTTTTTATATCGCTTGGCATATTTATTTCCCCACTAAAAGCCTCTCTCCAAGAAATCTCGGCAATCCAGCATCGATGATTTTCTTTCTTGCCTTTTCAATGTCATAACTTATCCTCTTAATCTGGATTTGTCTTTTATCAGTATCATGTATACAATATGTCGCCTTAGGATTACCGTCACGCGGTTGTCCCACGCTACCCACATTGACAATATATTTAAATCCATCTTTAATATCAATAATATCAATGGAATTATCTTCTTGGTAATATATCTGCCCTTTTACATCCTGAATAAATATCCCGGCAATATGAGAGTGACCAACAAAGCAAAGCCGCTTCTTTATCAGGGCAAAGGTTTTACTCGCAGTATAACCATCGAGCATATAATCAAAATCTTGGGGGTTATCTAATGTGCCGTGCACCAGAATCAAATCTTCATTTTGATAGATTAATTTTAGCAATTCTAAAAAATATCTATCTTGGTTGCCTAAATTACTTTTTGTCCAGGATATTGCCTTACTTGCCGCAGGATTAAAATAATCGGTTGAGAATAAATCTACGCTTGCCCAATCATGGTTTCCTGCTACAGTAATCATGGCAAGCATTTTTACTTTATCAATGCATTCTTTAGGGTTTGCGGCATAGCCTACAACATCGCCTGCGCATAAATACTTATCTATATCTTCTTGCTTGTAAGCCTCGATAACCGCCTCAAGCGCCTCTAGGTTAGAATGAACATCAGAAAAAATTCCGTAGCGCATAAGTGAGTGCACAATTTACGGAACGCCAGTGAACGTAAATTGTCTGCACGAACTTATCCTTGACACGTAAGATTCAGTTTTACTACTCATCGTATTCGTGTCAAGGATTAATTCCGACATACAATTTATATTCGCTATCGCTCCATAAGTTGTGTCGTCATTAAAATTGTATCCCAAAATCTTTAAGTTCACCTTTTGCCGCAGACCATTCAATGTCTACATCGAGGATGTAGCGAGCGAAATATTTACTGACTCTTTCTAAAAAATCTTTTAAGGTATCTTCCTCTGCCTCTGCCACAACTTCAACTCTGCCATCACGTAAATTCTTCACCCAGCCAGTAACTCCTAAATCTCGAGCTATATCTTCGGCAGTAAAACGAAAACCTACTCCCTGAACCCTCCCAGAATAATAAACGTGGATCTGTTTCTTCATAGATTAAGTCGCAGCTATTAAACGCTGTGCGAACCTATTTTGAGACAATGGGAACTAAAACTTAATTTTATTCGGCTCTACCACAGCCTTCGGCTGTGGCTGTGTCCTCACCCTCGCAAGATATTTTGTTTTTAAGAAGTTGCTCGGGTTCGTCCACCTGCGCCTCAAAAAGAGAAGTAAGAAACTTTAGTTTTCGGCGCAGTCGCCGAATATGTAGCGCTCGGATATACGTTAAACGAAACTCGCTTTATGCCCTCCCTTTCGCCGCCCTTCGCTTCGCTCAGGGACGCCCTCCGAGGAGGGCTCGGCGACTCTTGCAGAGGGCTTTTAATCCTCTCTCCCTAAATGTCCCCCTCTCCTTATCCGTTTATATTACCTTGTTGTATAAGGAGAGGGGGAAGAAAAATAAAATTTTTTCAAAAAGCATCAAAAGGCAAATTTTGGGTGGGGGCAAAATTTGCCTTTTTGCACAATTGAGCACCTTTAAAAATCAAAAATCTAACGAAATCCTCCGAAGCTTTAACAAAGGAGGAAGAAAGAACGAAAAATCAAAAGATATCAAGGGGCAGAAAGCCAAATATCTCTTACCTCTTCAAAGAGCATTAAATCATCAAAATCAGCGGGTAAAACACTTTCTGCTGGCTTTCCAAATAAATAATCACCTTCTTTATAGAACCCAGTAGTTATGAGCTCAGAGCAAAGAAATCTTTTCCTGCTACTAAATAAGCTGTGCAGAACAATGCCAATTTTACCACAGATTACAGATAAAGGAAACCAGAAAAATTGCAATTTATTTCTAGTTTAAGCAAAATGATGAACCCCTGCCCATGCGGGACACAATACAAACATAAAAACTCCTGCCGCTGTAGTACTACCCAGATAGCCAGATACCGCGCGAAAATCTCTGATCCGCTATTAGATAGGATAGATATACACATAGAAGTTCCTGCTACCAGATACCAAGACTTAACCAGCAATCTGCCTGCGGAGAGATCTGCGCAGATTAAAGAACGGGTGGAAAAAGCCCGCGCCACCCAAAGGGAAAGGTTTAAAAACGATGGGATTATGCGCAATGCACAAATGAGCCACAAGCAGGTACGAAAATTCTGTGTATTAGACAAGAAGGAAAACGAGTTACTCAAAATGGCAATGATCGAACTTAATTTTAGTGCCAGGGCCTATGATAAAATATTGAAAGTCTCAAGAACTATTGCGGATTTGGCGGGGTCAGAGACAATTACCACAGAACATATTTCAGAAGCGATTCAGTACAGAAGCTTGGATAGGGATTTCTTTATTTAATGAAGCATGCAATGTTAATTTAACTTTGAATATGTATATTGCGGGATAGCCATTAGGGTAATACACGGTATGAACTGGGGATAACTTAGGATATTGCATTTGAACATTTTTCCATAACCAACCATACATACCTTCACGGTAATCTTGCGGATGAGATTCGGGCGCCCATACCAAGTAGTAAATCTCTTCTCTTAATTCTTGTCTTGTCATATTTAATTCACGATTAAAGCCACTTATTATTTTCTTATTTGGCAGATAATAATTAAGATACACAAATAATGGTTCCATCCAAGCATCCGAAACGATTCTGTGCGCTTCGATACCCGGGATTTTACTTAAATACAATGCTGTTTCTTTGCAGCCATAACTATTCATGCGGCATTCTTCCAAATCAGCGGGAGCTGAAAGATAATACTTGGTTAATTGCGAAATCTCACTAAAAGCCAATGTCAAAAAAAGGCTAACTCCCAAAAAAAATAATGTTACCCTTCTAAAAGATACCTTTTTAGGCATACGATTAAATATCTCGGCGATAAACCTCCCCATAAGTATTAAGAATACGGGTAAAACTATTATAATGTATCTGACGTCATGAAGTCTTACGCCAGAAATACTTCCAATATAGCCCAAAACCAACCAGATTAAGATAATCTTATCTGCTGCTTTCCTATAATATAACGAAAGGGCTATTGATAATACAATGATTAACAAGCTTAAAAAATTAATTAATGCTGGATAGTGCAATGCTTTGCCGAATTGGAAAGAATATTCGGTAAAAAATAGCCCTTTAAATGACTCAAAAATATTACCTCTAAAATTTACAAATGATTTAAATAATAAATCGGATAAACTGACTTTGAAATTATCGTAATTATAATACATACCATACACCTTACCAAAATATTCTGGTATTTGACCAGTAATTTGTAAATGAATAAGAGGATATACAATTATTAAGAAGACAATTATACTTAATATGAAAATATTAAATTTAAGCCAATGAAGTTCTTTTCTTAAAAATAATAACGTGGCTAGAAAAATGGGAATAAAAAGCAATGAATTCTGATAAGTATAAAACGCGCCTACCCCAAGGAAAAACCATGAGAGAAAAAACCAGAGGTTGTTTTTTTTATTAATAGCCTTAAATAGAGACAAAAAAATCAAACATCCAAAAAAAGGCGTGAGGATTACTGAAACACCAACCCTACTCTGAATTACGTGCCAAGGCAATAAACATAATAAAAACGAAGAGAATAATCCTGTCTTTCTCCCATACATCTCTTTTCCTAAAATATAGACCATGGTAACTGTGGCTGAGCCAATAATAACTGCTGGCACACGAAGGATAAATTCGGGAGATATAAATACCTTATTTGTAAAAAATACTAAATAACTAAAGAAAGGTTGTATATACCCATGAAAACAAGCAACAGGTATCCCCATAAATTTATCAAAATTGTTTAAAGAACCAAATGTCCAAGCTGCCTCATCGTGAGTAACAGGAAAAAGTCTTAAATGAAAGAATCTGGCCAAGAATGCCAAACCGAATAAGCCTATTTCATACACTGTACTTTCTCCTTTGCGTATCGCAATAAGCGGTAAATATATAAATTCAGCTTAACCAAATTAATGAATCTCTTTACAGTTATTCTTTCGATCTGCTTAAAACGTGTTATTCTATTTCGAATAAAATTTATACTTTCTGCGAACTATTTATAACTTTGCAGACTGCTGCATGTCTGAGATAAATACTCAACGACTATCTTGTTCGCGAAACCATTCGGATGATAATCCACCGGGTGCACCGTAAAGTTCTTTAAAGAGCGATATTTCTCAAAAGCAGGGTAAGCATCTATGCATGGGATTTGGTTTTTTTTGCAAATATCTTTCAAAAATTCATGAATCGACACAAATGGGTATCTCCCAAAGATATCCTTATACAAAAGCGGATAAATGACGATACGGAAATTGACACCTTTTCCTTTCGACCTATTATTCATGGAGATAAGCAAATTTATAGTTCTTTTTAATTCATTTAAATTCGCAGGACTGAAGTACATATCTAAATAATTCTTGATTGTCAGGCCGCTTTCCTGATGAAGAATGATTGAATCCTCTACTAAATGATAAATGTTGCTCTTGGATAAGATGCCCGTAAAAAAATTATGTGGCCTTTTAACATTGAACCACCTGATATTCTGGAAATCAACTATGAATTTTTGTTTGGCCGCGATTTCAGGTGATGTTAATATGTCATTAAGGTTATAAAAATATATTATATCCTTGATCTTCTTTTCTTCTAGCACCTGGGAAACTATATTAAATACTCCTTCTATATTAGCGCCTGTACTACCATAATTTTTGAAATTGGCCTTGCTAAACTTCGAGCTTAATAAATAACCCAGAGTATCTTCCTCTTTAACACCTTCTCCAAAAACGAAAGAATCTCCTACAATAGCCACTTCGACTGTCCTTCGAGAGAAAAACCCCTCTCTTCTTTTCTGACAATCATACACAATACAGTAAGGGGTTTTTTCAGCAAGAAAATCGATATTACCAGAAACCAACGCATTGCGAAGTTTCTCTTTCTCTTTAGTTGACGCCTTTAAAGAAATCGGAAAATAGCCTTTCCTGTCTGATGAATAACAATTCCCGTAGCATTCTTTTGTTTCTATCCAAACTTTAAGTTCTTTATTCCCTTGCTTTGTAAAATTAAAAAGAAAAACTTCAATTATCAATAACGCCAAAACGAACGGAATAAATAAAGCCGCATAATAAACGAGTTTTCTAAATGATGCGTTTTTCATTATGACGATTTGTTGCCTGCTCTCTAAACCTCTAGTTAGTCAACAGCCACTCCCGATAAGATTTAGCAATATTATTTTCTGGATTATGCAGTAATATCTCTTCGCATATCTTAAGCGCTTCGTCTTTTCTTCCTTTATTCAAATACCAATTTATTATGGGAGAAACTATTGTGTTATTATCGCTATAGTTAGAAAATGGCAGTGCCCTCAAATAACACTCCTTTGCGGATTCGCTATTTCCGGTTTCCATATAAATATGTCCCAAATGAATTAGCTCAAAGGGATATTCATTCGAATCCTTACTTTGCACTATTCTTTCTTTTTGCAACTGAATCATGTGTTCTGTTTCGCTATCATTTGAGTAGAACTCTTTCTCCCCAAGCCTCTGCAGAAGCGGGTTTATTGTAATTGCTAAATAAGCCTGCTTAAGAAATAGACGCTCATACAGCAGTTCTGCAAAAAACTTATACCCTAAATGGTTCAAATGAGACATATCCGGAGAAATATATCTTAGCCTTTCTCCCGCCCTAAATAACATCTCAAAATCATTGGTGAAATCTAAATAAGGAATGTTGTACTTATAAGCAAATTCTTTTATGATACTGTCTGAGCTATTATAATAAGAAAGCAGCACTAGTTTCGAGCATTTGGTTAGGCATAATTTTCTTATTTTTTCTAAGTAAAAGTTTAAATAATCAGCATACCTCTGGTCATAGGCAAATACCTCATCGATATCACGCTCTTTGTTTATCCTTAGAATACGGTTGGATATTACTTTTAAAAACTTAAAACTTCTTAAGTTGCCGAGATAATATGCAATTTTATTATATAGCGATGTATTTCGCCATTGCTTTATCTCAATATCATTATTTCTTCCGGTAAGCCAAATAACGATTTCGGCATTATTATTCTCAAAATAAGATTGCAATTCCTGGGCTTGGCGCTTTGTGCTCGAGCCAGGAATTCCCAAATTAACAATAGAAAATCTCTGAGTTTTATTGTTTATGTTCAATAATGTTTCTTCTTGTTTAGGATAAGCATACTGGGCTGAAGTTCCTACGCCAAAGGTGTGGGAATCTCCTATGCACACGATCAATATAGCATCTTGGGTGTTAGTTCTGGTTTTTCTCTGCAACATTAAAAAACGTCCAGCCGAAAATAACCCAAACTCAAATGAGCTAAATACAAAGATAAAGAATGATAACCAAATAACCGGCTTAGAAATCTTCATGCGCTTATTATCTTATAACTACATAAAAATACAACTATATTTAACTGTTCATATTGTCACAGCGTATAACTAAAATTATGAACATCCGCCCATTCATAATGTGGCAAATCATAGTTAAAAACCGACTAATTGTTAAAAACTAATCTTAATTGTAGGAAAATAGAGCGAATTAGCGTTCGGGATATCAAAGTCTCAAGAACTATTGCGGATTTGGCGGGGTGCGAAGATATAAAAACAGAGCATCTTTCAGAAGCAATTCAGTACAGGTCTTAAGACAGAGACTTTTTCCTATAAGATATTTTACCAATTAACAACCGCGATGGTTAACAACCGCATGAATAACAACTACATTATTAACAGCCGTATTATTAACAGCCGCGATTATTAACAACCGTAGGGGACGTTTAAACGTCTCCTACGATCTCTGCCCACGTCTGCTCTCATATCTTAAAGCAAAGAATAAGAGAAACTATCCGGGTTATAAATCGCGATATTGTTGATGCTGAGAAACAACTGCAGGAAGGTTAAAAAGGATTTTCTCCCTCTCTATATTTTATATAATCCCGGATAATCTTTTTGTGGTCAAAGGCAAAGTCTGTTCTCATATCTTAAAAGCAAGAATTAAGAAACCATCCGAGTCATGAATCGTGACATCGAGGATGCGGAGAAACAGCTGCAAGAAAGATAAGACAAGGATTAAATATTTGTCTTTCTCTAATTTGTAGCGATGGTAGTATCTTTTGATAAAGGCTCACTTATCTGTGCTGCAAATAAATTATAGAACTCATCATCTTCCCCTAGAAGCTGTTGAGGTTTACCAACTACCATTGTATCAGGCTTCTTAAGGAAATAAGCTAAGTCACAAGTTGTGACTGTAGATAATCTATGGGAGACAACAATTACTATATAAATCTCAAGGATACTTTTAATCCTGGCAATTATCCTCTCTTCACTTGCTGAATCCATTGATGACATCGCTTCATCAAGAATCAAAATTTTTGGTCTTTTTATTAAGGCCCGTGCAATTGCAATCCTTTGCTTCTGACCCTCTGAAAGCCTACAGGCATTCTCGCCAATAACAGTTTCGTATCCTTTTGGAAAATCTCTAACAAACTCTTCAACTCCAGTTAGCCTTGCAATCTCTATTATCTGGCCTCGAGTTGCTTTTGGTCTTGCATATTTTATATTATTTTCAATATTGTCATTCCATAAAAATGGCTCTTGCAATGCAATACCTATTTGTTCTCTCAAGAATCCAGGATTAAAATCCTTTATATTACATTCATCAATAAATATATCACCTTTCCAGGGTTCATAGAGTCTTAAAAGTAAATTCAATATTGTAGTCTTTCCGCATCCCGAAGACCCGGTTAAGGCAATCCAACCCCTTTCTATATTGAAATCGAGATCTTTTAAAATATATTCTTGAGCTCTAAAACCAAAATTCACCTTTTTAAATTGAATATTTAAACCTTTAAGTACTATCCTATTTGCTACTTTAACATTAAAAACAAGGGGTTGCTCTTCCAGAATTTCATTCAGACGTCTACAGGAAACCATGCCAAAAGCTCTCCTCTGGAAGAAAAAAGCAATATTATTTTGTAAACCAATTAGCTGGGTTAAATATATCATTATTGCGGTAAGTGTACCTGCGCTTATTCTGCCCCTGATAACCTGATAAACTCCAAAAAGCGTAATTAGACCAATAATTACCCGCTCAAAACTTCCTCCTGCAAAACCGGCGCTCAACTCTAATCTAATATTCTTTAAACTGATTTTTATATTGGTAATTAAAATCCTTAAGTAATTTCTTATCTCTGTTCTTTCTTTTCCGAATGCCTTAACCAGATAAATATTTGAAAATACTTCTTCCAAACGCTTAAAGATATTTTGTGAATTACTTAGTAACTCTTCTAAAATTTTGCGCATCCTGCGGGTAAAATAATAAGCGGGTAAATACAAAATGGGTGCAAGGACAAGTGAAAATAAAGCCATCTGCCAATCAAGGTAAAAAATAATTGCCAGAATAAAAAATAATTTTGGGAAGATGCGGATTAGATCTTCTAAAATAGAAACAATGAAATCAACTACCCTTTCAATATCATAACTAATATTAAACATATGCTCGCCAGTAGATTTATCCTTAAAAAAATCTAAGGGGAGCACTTGTAGATGGCTAAACACCTTTTTATTCAAATCAAAATGCACCTTTAATCGAATGCCTCTTTCCAAAAAATTAGTCATTACATTTATCAGACCATTTAAGATGAAAACACCAGTACCTATCAAACCAAGAATGATAAATGTCTTTAATTCCTTATTGATTATTCCTTTATCCACAACTAACTTGCTTAAATAAGGAGGGAGTAGACCCAAAAGAACACTTATACCACTTAAGATAAGTATAGCGATCTGTTTTTTACGATAAGGAAAGAGAAATTTTAGGAATCTTAGAAAGGGTTGAAATTGAGAATTCACTGTTAACAATGTTAACAATTACCCAAAACAAAAGGGCTTAGGATGAGGATGCCCCAAACATATGACACCCAAAGTAAACCTCCAACCACTTAGCTCCATAGGAATAACAGATATTCCCCCCCGCGCTGACATAAAAGCCGCCTCTTGCGGACCCCCCGACGTAGCAAGCGCAGGCTAACACGCCTGCTCAGGGTTGAGTTTTACCCGTGTAATTACAGACCTAAATTTTGGTTTTCTTGGCATTTTACGCCTCCTGTTATCAAATGCGTCAACTTGCAATAATAATCTAATGACGCTTCCATATCACCTCTCTCAAGGAAAGCTTTTCCCGGACACCACTCGCAAAATTCTCTTAATTTACATCGCTTACACTTGGATTCAGTAGCAAATTTCCTGTTTCTCACTAAAGGTAATAATTTATTTTGTGCGTAGGCAATATCTACCTTAATCAGATTAAAAGCAGGTTTTCTAATGAGATTACACAAAAATGTGTTCCCATAAGGGTCAATATGGATGCCATCGCCGCCGCCAATGGCACAGCGGAATAAATTAGCCTGGAGCGTGGAACGTGCAGCGTGCAGCGGCCGCTCACAACCGCTCTCTGCTAAGCGTTTCTTTCCATTTAAGTTTAAAACCTCTTGAGGCGAAACCCTTAAATTGCAGGGAGTTAAATCGCCGTTTAAGCGGGCCTGTAAATCAACGCTGGGCTGAAATCTTAAACCCAAACCTTTAAAAAACTTTTTTATCTTATGAAATTCAGCTAAATTATCCCTGGTCATCTGTGTCTTTATTTTTAGGGGCAGCCTTGCCTTTAAAATTAGATTTATTCCTTGCATTGTCTTTTCAAATGAGCCTTTAACCCGGGTAATTTTTTCGTATGAATCTTTGCTAACCGCATTTAGTGTTAACTCAATTACAAAAGGAGGCCTTTTTTTAAAATATCCGGTAATTTTTTCAGTCATTGAATAGCCATTAATAAATACAGTAATAATAAAACCTTTATCTTTGGCATAAGAATAAATTTCCAAAAAATCCCTGCGCGTCAGGGGGTCTCCTCCGGTAAAACAAAGCCAGATACAACCTCCTTGATAGACCTTATCCAGGATAAATTTTACTTCTTTTGTATCTAATTCTTTTTTTATATACTCCGGCTTATTATAACAATCAGTATAGCAGTGCCGACAATGGAGATTACAGCCAAAGGTCAGTTCAAACTGACAGACATTAGGTCTTTTTAATAACCAGTTCTTTTTATGGGTTCTTAGACTAAAGGTATTGTATTGGCTCTCTCTCATTTTTCTTTAATAGCAACTGCGCATCTTTGTCTATTGGCAGACAAACAACACAACAGGGACGATTAGGAAGAATGTTGCTGAGTTTTACCTGGTTAATTACTGGTTTAAACTTTGGTTTTCGAGACATTCTCCAACTTCCTCCTCTTCTAAATCCTGCGCACAAAACCAATCACTCTTTTATCATTCACAAATCCCAATTTATAACAAGGCACGCTTTTAGTTAAATCTTGACAGGAAAAAACAATGTTCTCTAAACACTCTTTATCCCAGAAAGTAGGGAAAAGTGCCGGATAAAGCAGACTAAACGCTTCCTTTTCATTAATTTGTTTTACCGTATTTTTGGGAGCGTGGTAGATAAAGAATAATTTTTCTAAAGGAGCGGATTCTATCCTTGAGACCAGATAATCGCTAAACTCACCATGCCAGGGTGAACCGTAGATAAAAAATTTACCATTGAATTTACGCACAATAATGCGGTCATCATTTAAGACCATTGCTTTTGAGTGCTTATGCCAGAGCCTTGCGGTAGTGCTCTTTCCGCAGCCGGATTTACCGTTAAAAAGCAAACCCCTGCCGTCTAAATCCCTTACTCCGACAGAATGAGTAAAAATACCATTTTTCTTTAACGCAAAATAGTTTATCAAAAGAACCTGTAAAAAATCATAGATGATATCGCTATAATTCCATACAAATTCTTTCTCCTTCTGTCCTCTACTTTCTGTCTTCTGCCTTCTGCCTTCTGCTTTCTGCCATCTGCCTTTAGACAATAGATAGGCATCTACCCTATCAAAGGTTTTGTTTACCACCATAAGCTGCTTTTTATCCTCAAGCGGGCTTTTATAGATATAGGCATTGCCTTCCTTAAGCAAGCGCCAGTTCTCGCTTCCGTCCTGAAAGTGAGTAGTGATAAAGATATCCTCATCACCTGTAACCTCCGGTAATTTATTCACTATATTTACCTTGATTAAAATATCAGGCTTTTGTTTACCGGAATAGAAAAAATTATCAAACCGCTCGCTAACCAACCCCATCTTCTTTTCTTCCTCAGTAAGCTGCTTAAGAGGAAATTCGCTTTGCATCAAGATAACTGTGTCAGCAATTTTTAGTTTAATTGTTACATTGTTACATTGTTTCATTGCTCCTCCCAACAATTTAACAATTTAGCCATTTGACAATTTAAACCGGTATCTCCGGCTCAAAAACAATCCTATCTACACCTGATTTTTCTAATTCTTTAATCGATAATTTAGAATTCTTATAAAACTGAGTATTGCCTTTTAAAAATATTACTTTAGGCATTGTTTTATGCCGCAATTTAAATAAATATCTCTG
>Ga0315294_10003817_pt1 | contig 16413 bp, 17 predicted proteins | sample YL17G13_40_MG_FD_203626 | JGI IMG/M metagenome (GOLD analysis project Ga0315294, IMG submission 203626) | Sediment microbial communities from Yellowstone Lake, YNP, Wyoming, USA - YL17G13_40 | ecosystem: Environmental > Aquatic > Freshwater > Lake > Sediment | place: USA: Wyoming | collected... | reverse complement strand
CGTAAACTTCATGGATATGTCGAGGAAGGTTATGTTGCGTATCAAACTCAATATTTTCTTTTCCATTATGTACAATATAATCGGGTTTATCCTTGCCGGCTTTGGGTTACTCACACCTGTATTGGCAGTTATTTTTCAGGAGGCGGGTTGTATTACGGTGGTATTCAGTTCGACGCTGCTATTGTGGGCAAAGACAGATTCACTGCTAAAAAACAATGACAACGATGGTCTTTCTGCCGTTCCCTTGACTGTTGAAAACGCCACGAGAGACAATGTTTCGCAGTGTACATAAATGTTGAAAACAATAAAATAAATCAAAGGAAAAAATTATGAAAAAGATGAAATCGGAAAATTGTGCCCCGGGATGTGATTGTGGAAAACCTTCGGGAAACAAAAAACTAAAAGCCGTAATTTGCCTGATCGTACTGCTGGTGATATGCGGTATTTTTGTTTACAAAGCAAAGAGTGCAAAACAAATCGCCCCGGCTAATACGGAAACCGCGTTTGCCGTCCCTCTTGTAAATGAGGTAAATGAACAGAAACCAGCAGCCAAACCAGTCGAGGACAATAATAAAGTGGGCGAGTTTCTGGGTTCACTTGCGTCACTGAACAAAGTAGCTGTAGATAAGGATGCCGTATTTGTTTTTGTCCCAGCCAAAGAAAGTGGCGTTGTCAATAAGGAAATCACGGATGCAATAGCATCTGCTGAACAAAAATTGAAATCCAGCGGCATAAATATCGGCTTATACACCTTACAGTCCAGTTCTCCCGAATACGCCAATATCGCCGCTCAATTGCCCCCGCCGGGGATGCTGATAATGAGCAAAGGTCGCGGTATGGGGGCTGTATCTGGAGAAATAACAGAAACGAAAATTCTGCAGGCCTATGTCGCGTCCTCCCGTGCAGGAGGCTGCGGACCATCATCAAGTTGCGGACCCTCTACCCCAGGATGTGGCCCTTCGTCCCCACCCCTAGGCCCCAGGAAGTAAATAAGGATATTATAATGCTCGAATATATTACAAATACATTGCAGCAAGTGGCATCAGAACCATTGGGGCTGGTCTTTGCCTTGATTCTTGGAGTGGTCAGTGCCGCCACAAGTGCCTGCTGCACGCTTCCGGCGTTGGGGATTCTGGTTGGCTATTCCGGCGCTCAGGCAAACGACAATCGAAAGACGGCTGTCAAGACCTCGCTGCTCTTCACCTTGGGAACGATTGTCTCCCTGATGATTATTGGCGGGCTCGCCGGATTCGTCGGCCAGGTTGCCCAAAACGCTCTGGGCCGATATTGGAAAGTCTTCGCGGGAATCGTGGCGATAATCTTTGGGCTGGCTACCCTCAAATTGCTGCCCTTCAAAGTGTCCTTGGGCAAGTTCGAGGGCGTCAAAAGCAGGCTGGGAAAATCCGGAGCGGTGTTGGCCGGTCTTATCCTGGGCGGCATCGTTGCTGCCAGTTCCCTGCCATGCAATCCCGGCATTTTCATCGTTATTGGAGCGGCGATTCTTCAAGGGAAAGTCTTCTGGGCAACACTTTTATTGGCGATGTTCGCCATCGGTTTTAGCCTGCCGCTGGGAGCGGTGTTGTTGGGAATTTCGTTAAGCAAGGTCAGCCTCGCTGCCAGGGGCGCCGACGCCGCGATTCGCTGGTTCGCTGGAGTGGTTCTTGTCATTGCGGGTTTCTATTTTCTGGTCACATTTTAAAGGGGCTTCATTTGTTGAAAAAGGATTAAAATGCTCAATGCCAAAATGAAAGAATTGATTGCTATCGGGGCTTCAGTTGCCTGCAATTGCCATCCTTGTGTAAAGTACCATATTGGCAAAGCACAGGAGCTGAATATAGAATCTGAACTAATAAAGCAAGCTGTTGAGGTTGGCAAAATGGTCCGCAAGGGAGCAGCCGACCAGATGGATGAACTACTGACAGAATTATCGAAATAATAAACCTTTGAGGTATTTTATGGTTGATGAGTCAAATGAAAAAATCAGAGAAACCGTCCGGAAAGGATATACAGATATAGCCAAAGGTAAATCAGGCTGTGGTTGCGGTTGCGGCTCATCGGCACCGGACAAACTGGCAGAGGGAATAGGTTATACAAGTGAAGAACTACAGGTATTGCCTGATGGAGCGAATATGGGGCTGTCCTGCGGCAATCCGACTGCTGTTGCCAATCTCAAGCCGGGACAGGTGGTTCTGGATTTGGGCAGCGGAGGCGGCTTTGATGTCTTTATCGCTGCCGGAAAGGTCGGACAAAAAGGCAGAGCTATCGGCGTTGATATGACCCCGGAAATGCTCAGTAAGGCAAGAGCAGGTATTTCTAAATTTACAAAAAAGACCGGAATTTCCAATGTTGAGTTCAGGCTCGGTGAAATTGAACATCTGCCCGCAGCAGATGCAAGTATTGACGTGGTAATTTCAAATTGTGTAATCAATCTTTCGCCGGATAAGCAGCAGGTCTGGAATGAAATTGCTCGCGTATTAAAACCGGCAGGCAAAGCCTGTATCTCCGACCTTGCGTTAAAGGAGCCTTTGCCGAAGGAATTTCTCAAGTCGGCTGCTGCACTGGTAAGCTGTGTCGCTGGTGCGGTTTGTGTTGATGAAACAATAAAAATGGCAAAACAGGCCGGGCTTGTTGATATTAAGATAGAAGAAAAAGCATATAATATTGATGTAATGGCCGATTGCAGCGACCCGCTTTACAGACAAGTCAAAGAATTCCTGCCCAAAGGTAAAAAACTTAGCGATTATATTGTTAGTGTCAATTTCACAGCATTTAAGCACTAAGCAGGGATGGGATTATAACAATTATAAAAAAGGACAGTTAAGGAATTTAAATATGAAAGAAGAAAAAGCAGAACAGGTTCAGGCAAAAGGATTAAATGTTTTTGAAAAATATCTTACGGTCTGGGTAATACTATGCATCATCGGAGGAATTGTCCTGGGCAAACTCGCTCCTGGCCTTTCAAAGACACTGGATGGTATGGCTATTTATGTCAACAAGGCTCCCGTTGTCTCAATTCCTATTGCGGTTTGTCTTTTCTTTATGATGTATCCGATTATGGTCAAGATAGATTTTGCGGAGGTGCTTAAGGCGGGCAAAAGCATAAAACCGGTAGGTCTTACGCTTTTTGTCAACTGGGCGATAAAGCCTTTTACCATGTATGCAATTGCAACATTTTTCCTCGGCACGCTTTTTTATAATTTCATAGGCCCGAATGCCGTTGATTATGTGAAGATGCCCTTTGGTATGGATTTGCCGGTTGGTGCGGTTTATGGCGTTGGAAAAGTAATAGAACAAGGCGGCGCAAAAGTTCTCGAAGTGCCTCTGTGGCGAAGTTATCTGGCCGGATGCATTCTGCTTGGCATAGCGCCTTGTACCGCAATGGTTTTAGTTTGGGGCTACCTTGCGAAAGGCAACGATGCCCACACACTTATCATGGTGGCAATCAATTCATTGAGCATGCTGTTTCTCTATGGTCCTCTGGGTGGATTTTTATTAGGTGTAGGTAAATTACCTGTGCCCTGGCAGGCTCTGGTGCTTTCTATTGCTATCTATGTCGCCTTACCCTTGGCGGCAGGATATTTCTCGCGAAAGCTCATTATAGCGCATAAGGGACTGCGGTGGTTCGATGAAAAATTCCTGCACTTTTTAACACCGATTACGATTATCGCGCTGCTTATTACGCTGGTGCTTTTGTTCAGCTTCAAGGGCGAGACAATTCTAAATAATCCTCTTACAATTCTCTGGATAGCGATTCCGCTGTTCATACAGACCTGCCTGATTTTCGCAATAGGTTATTGGCTCTCAAAGATTCTTAAACTCAAATATGAAGATGCTGCTCCTTCGGCGATGATTGGCGCATCAAATCATTTTGAGGTCGCTATAGCAACTGCAACAATGCTGTTTGGATTATCTTCGGGTGCGGCTTTGGCAACCGTTGTCGGCGTTCTGATTGAAGTGCCTGTAATGCTGATGCTCGTTAAAATATGTCTAAGGACACAAAACTGGTTTAAAACTGTTTAAAAACATAGGAATAGAAAAAATGAATCCCGCACCTTCTAAATATTCATTATGAACACTATGAGGGTTTGGGTTTTATTATTCTTTTAAGAAATTAAGGGTCGTTTATATAGAATGAAAGAAGGTGCGGGATGAAAAAGATTCAGATTCTCGGAACAGGCTGTCCGAAGTGTAAAAAGCTTGCCGAATTTGCCGAACAAACTGCAAAAGAACTCGGTATAGAATACGAACTTGAAAAAGTTACAAAAATAAACGATATAATGAAATTTGGTGTAATGGTTACGCCTGCCCTTGTCGTTGATGGTGAAGTTAAAGTCGCAGGCAAAGTGCCTTCAGTCGAACAGTTAAAGGAAATGCTAAAATGAGAAATCTGTGGAAAATAATCATCGTCCTGCTTCTTGTCGCATCAGTAACAGCCGTTATTATGCTCAAAAAAGCGGAAAACCAGTCTCAGCAGCCTCAGCCGCTTGTCGATACTATTGCTGTGCCTGTTCCAGAAGTAAATCAGCCGACAGAAAAATCTGCTGAGCCTAATAATAGCCCCCTGAAGATGACCGTTGAAGTGGTCGAGCCGCCTTCGGCGAGCTCAGCCGAGCTGAAAAAACTGCCGCGTCTTGTTGACCTCGGCGCCGATAAATGTATCCCCTGCAAGATGATGGCCCCGATACTCGAAGAACTTTCAGCAGAATACAAAGATAAACTGCAGGTGGACTTTATTGATGTCTGGAAGAATCCCCAGGAAGGTCCTAAATACAAAATCAGAGTAATTCCCACACAAATTTTCTTCGATGCGGACGGCAAAGAGCTTTTCCGTCACGAAGGATTTTTCTCTAAAAAAGATATATTAGCGAAATGGAAAAAATTTGGTTTCGAATTTTCCAAATGATACAGCAATTATTTGAAAATTTGACTCACGCCGTCGAAAGCACGGCAATCATTGCAATAACCGCTTCATTCATCTGGGGCGTCTTGAGTATCCTGCTCAGCCCCTGCCATCTGGCAAGCATCCCCCTTATTGTCGGTTTTATCGACGAGCAGAGAAAAATCTCGACAAAAAGGGCTTTCTGGATTTCCTCATTGTTCGCAGTCGGTATTTTAATAACCATAGGCCTGATTGGTGTTATTACCGCTGCAGCCGGAAGAATGCTGGGCGATGTCGGCAGATATGGCAATTATTTCGTCGCTGCAATCTTCTTTCTTGTAGGCCTTCATTTGCTCGATGTGATACCGATACCGTTTGCAGGAGCAGGCCAGGTCGGTATGAAACGAAAAGGCCTGTTTGCCGCGTTTGTTTTAGGCCTTATTTTTGGCATTGCGATTGGCCCCTGCACGTTCGCCTATATGGCTCCGATGCTGGCGATTACGTTTAGACTGGCTTCAACTAATCTTTTTTACGGAATTTTTCTGCTGCTGATGTATGGCCTCGGCCATTGTTCGGTAATTGTTTTTGCCGGCACGTTCACAGAACTTATTGAGCATTATCTCAACTGGAACGAAAAATCAAAAGGGGCGGTGATTCTCAAGAAAATCTGCGGCATACTCGTCCTTGCGGGTGGGCTGTATCTGATTTATACTGCTCGATAATGGAAAATAACCACAAGTCGGCAATGCGGTTTATCATTCTTCTGGGGATTGTCAGTCTCCTTGCAGATATAACTTATGAATCGGCCCGGAGTCTGGCAGGCCCTTATCTTGCGATTCTCGGCGCAACCGGAGCGGTTGTCGGCATAACGGCAGGTCTGGGAGAATTGCTGGGATATGGATTAAGGCTTATCTCCGGCCTGCTGAGCGACAAAACCCGCCGATACTGGACATTTACCATTATCGGCTATGTGATAAACCTGCTGGCCGTCCCGCTGCTTGCCTTGGCCAATCACTGGCCGCTGGCCGCCGCACTGATGATAACCGAAAGAATCGGCAAATCTATTCGAACTCCTGCCCGCGATGTGATGCTCTCCCACGCCGCCGCGACCGTAGGCAGAGGCTGGGGCTTTGCAATCCACGAGGCTATGGACCAGATTGGCGCTATGACAGGCCCGGTTATCGTTATGCTCGTTCTTGCGATTAACGGCTCTTACAAATATGCCTTTGCGGTTCTCGCAATACCGGCAGTCCTCGCTGTTACCGTGCTTGTCATCGCTCGACTCATTTATCCGCATCCGCAAAAACTTGAAACCGATACCCAAACCTCTAAGGATGGCAAATTGCCGAAGGTTTTCTGGTTTTATCTCGCGGCCGTGGGTCTGGTAGCCGCCGGCTTTGCGGATTATCCCTTGATTGCCTTTCATATAAAACAGCACAATATTTTTGCTGATAAGTGGATTCCGCTGCTTTATGCCTTTGCGATGGGCATTGACGCTATTGCCGCCTTAATTTTTGGACGATGGTATGACAAGGCGGGTATGCTGTCGCTGGCCGCTGCGGTTGCTCTTTCTTCATTTTTTGCATTATTGGCTTTTTCATCCAGTACAGCGGTAATCGTTGGCGGCATTGTTTTGTGGGGCATTGGTATGGGTGCTCAGGAGTCGATTATTCGTGCGGTTGTAGCCGACATTGTTCCGACGCAGAAACGCGGCACAGGTTACGGCATTTTTAATGCCGGCTATGGTATTTGCTGGTTTTTGGGAAGCGCGCTGATGGGCATTCTTTATGATATTTCCCTGCCTGCCCTTATTGCTTTTTCAATTCTTTCCCAGCTTGCATCTATTCCTCTGCTCATTTTCGTCCGCAACCGCCTTGGCATAAAATCTTCTGGTTAAACCGCATTTTTTCTGGTAAAATACTATTGCACTTATAAATTTTGTTTAAAGGCATATAATGAAACTTACTTTTCACGGGGCTGCACGCGAAGTTACCGGCTCGGCTCACATAGTTACAATCAACGGCAAAAATATTCTTTTAGACTGTGGCTTGTTTCAGGGCAAACGAAAAGAAGCCTTTGAAAAAAACCGTAATTTTCTCGTTGACCCTGCCAAAATTGACGTAATGCTGCTGTCGCACGCCCATATGGACCACAGCGGCAACATCCCTACGCTTGTCAAAAAAGGCTACAAGGGAAAAATTTACTGCACCGACGCAACTGCCGATTTGTGCGAAATAATGTTCAGAGATTGTGCCCGTATCCAGATTTTCGACGTCGAGTACGTAAATAGAAAACGCATCAGGCTGGGCAAAAATCCATTTGAGCCGTTATATACAACCCAAGATGCCGATATAGCATCGCAGCGTCTTGAGCCTGTTCCATATTCAGTACCCTTCAAAATTTTTGATAACGTCGAGGTTTGTTTTCACGATGCCGGCCATATTTTAGGCTCCGCTTTTACGGAGATAAATTTTAAGGAAAACGGCAGCACAAAAAAACTGATGTTCACAGGCGACATAGGCCGCCGCGATATCCCGATTTTGCAGGACCCTGTCGTTATCAAAGATATTGACTATTTGATTACCGAAAGCACTTACGGCGACCGCAAGCACCCCCCTGCCGAGGATGCAAAGGCGATGCTCAAGGAAGTTATCGACAAAATCTGTTCAACAAAAGGAAAGCTGATTATTCCTGCGTTCAGTATCGGCCGTACGCAGTATATTATTTATCTTCTGAACAAGTTATACAGCGAAGGGCAGCTCTGTCCTTTGCCGATTTTTGTCGATTCGCCTCTGTCCAGTGCCGCTACGGAAATTTACGCAAAGCACAGGGAATGCTGGGACTCTGCAGCTATAGAGTTTCTGATTAACGGCCAGAAACCCTTCGATTTCAAAACGCTGCGATATACCGAAAGTGTCGAGGAGTCCAAGGCTCTTAATGATATGCCCGGCCCAATGATTATCATTTCCGCTTCGGGTATGTGCGAAGCCGGCAGGATACTTCATCATTTAAAGAATAATATAACCGACCCCAGAAATATCGTACTGATTGTCGGCTATATGGCCGAAAATACCCTTGGCCGCAGGATTGCCGAACATCGCAGTGAGGTTAAGATTTTCGGTACGCTCCTTCCGCTGCGGGCAAAGGTCGAGGAAATCGCCGCCTTAAGCGCACACGCCGACGAATTTGAAATGCTTGATTATTTCAACAAGTGCGGCACCTCGCATATTGAGCATGTCTTTTGTGTTCACGGCGAGCAGAACGCCCTTGAATTTTTCTCTGAAAGGCTGGTTGAAGCGGGAATGAAGAACGCCCACATCCCATCGCCAGGCCAAATCTTCGAGCTTTAGCCTTTTTTGAATTTACTTGCAAAAAAGACCTAAATTTTGTAAACTTCTTTATCCAATTGCCAACGTAGCTCAACGGTAGAGCTCCGGTTTTGTAAACCGGGGGTTATCGGTTCGAATCCGATCGTTGGCTTTGTCTTTTCTCTTGACCCCCGCAGTCATAAATATATATAATCTGCTCTTTCCCATTTAGGAAGCTTTATGGAGTCTAAAGGTGAAAAAAGCTATTGAAAAGGCAAAAGCGCTTGTCGATGCGATGGAGTACATCCGTCTGTTTCGCGGCAAAATTGTGGTCGTAAAGCTCGGCGGCAGTGTCCTTGACGAACCGCAGTTACAGAAGAAACTGCTGACCGACGTTGTCTTTATGGCTATTGTCGGCATCAGACCTGTTCTGGTTCACGGCGGCGGCAAGGCAATAACCAAAGCGATGAACGAGTCGGGCCTTAAGCCCCAATGGGTCAATGGCAGACGATATACCGATGAGCGGACTATGGCTATCGTTGAGCACGTGCTTATTCACGATATAAACGCCTCCATCTGTGAAACGATAAAGCAGCTTGGCTGCGATGCGATGGGCCTGCATTCGCTCAGCAGTTGTGTCCTGTTTGCTGAGCCGTTGCGCCTTACCGATTCGCAGGGCAGAAAGATTGACCTCGGTCTTGTCGGCGAAGTCAAAACTGTCAACAGTCAATTGCTGAAGACTCTTTGTGCCAACGAAACAATCCCGGTAATAGCGCCCGTCGCAATCGACCGGGGCGGCGGAAAGCTCAACGTAAACGCTGACAGCGCCGCGGGAAAAGTCGCTGCTGCCCTCGAAGCAGAAAAATTCGTCTCTGTAAGCGACACCAACGGCATACTTAAGGATGTAAACGACCCCGACAGCGGTATCGAAAGTGCGACCGAAACAGAAATAAAGCAGATGATTACATCAGGCATAATAACCGAAGGTATGCTGCCGAAAGTCGATGCGTGCCTGATTGCGATTGATGGAGGCGTAAAAAAAGCACACATAATCGACGGCAGAATACGCCACTCGCTGCTCCTGGAAATCTATACCGAAGAAGGCATCGGCACACAGATAATCAAATAGGAATTTAAAATATAGAAGAAAAAAATGACTACACAGGAAGTAATTAAATTGTTCGATAAGTATGTAATCGCCAATTACAACCGCCTGCCGAAGGTTATTGCTCGCGGCCAGGGCTGCTATATATATGATGCGGACGGCAACAAGATACTCGATATGTTTCCCGGCTGGGCGGTCAGCGGAATAGGCCATTGCCACCCGAAGATTGTAAAGGCCATACAGAAACAGGCCGAAATCCTGCTGCATATGGATAATACCTTTTACACCGAGCTGCAGGGCCGGCTTGCAAAACTGCTGGCCGAGCGGGCATTCGGCGGCAAAAGCTTTTTCTGCAACAGCGGCGCCGAAGCAATCGAAGCGGCGCTGAAGCTTGCCAGAATTCACACCGCAAAAGGAAAATACAAATTTATTACGGCCTTAGGCAGTTTTCACGGCAGAACCTTTGCGGCAATGACAGCAACGGCTCAGCCGAAAAAACACGCAGGCTTTGAGCCTATGCTGCCGGGCTTTGTTTACGTGCCGTTTAATGATGTTGATGCGCTGCAAAAGGCATTTACAGATGATGTTGCCGCCGTGATGATTGAGCCTATACAAGGCGAAGGCGGCATCAACTTAGCAACACAGGAATATATGGCGGCCATACGACAGCTTTGCGATAAAAATCACGCCCTGATGATACTCGACGAAGTGCAGACCGGCATAGGCCGGACAGGCAAATGGTTTGCTTATCAGCACTATAATGTTGAGCCGGACATTATCACAATGGCAAAGGCCCTTGGCGGCGGTGTCGCTATCGGCGCGATGATGGCAAAACCGGATATTGCAGCTTCACTTGTGCCGGGCACGCACGCATCGACTTTTGGCGGAAACTGCATCGCCTGCGCCGCTGGAATTGCCGTAATTGAGGCAATCGAAGAAGAAAAACTGCTTGAAAACGCCGCCAGAATCGGCCTATATGCAGCTGACAAGCTCAATCAGTTGAAGAACAAGCATAACATAATCGACCACGTTCGCGGCAAAGGTCTTATGCTCGGCATCCAGTTAAAAAAACCCGGCGCCGAAATAGTAAATAATTGCCTTAGCGCCGCCCTGCGGATAAATTGTACTCAGGAAACCGTCCTGCGTTTTATGCCGCCGATGAACGTTACCGCCGAACAGATTGACGATGCGATTAAAATTCTTGATATTGTTATGACCAAAACAGGTGCCTGATGAAGGATTTTCTTTCAATAAGCAGTTGCACGACGCAGGAATTGCTGGAGCTTCTCGATTTGAGCGACAAGCTCAAGAAATACTACAAAAAAGGTGGTAGAGGGGATATTCTTGGTAAAATGTTCCGCAAAACTCTTGTTATGCTTTTTGAAAAGCCGTCCCTGCGGACACGTATAAGCTTTGAAATCGCTATGACTCAGCTCGGCGGCAATGCAATTTATGTAAAGCCTGAGGACATTGGCGGCATCGGCAAACGCGAACCTGTAAAGGATATGGCTCGCGTCCTGTCGCGTTACGCCGATGGTATTATGGCAAGAACTTTCACACATGAGACGGTAATAGAGCTTGCCAAATATGCTGAAATTCCCGTTATAAACGCACTTACAGACTGGTCGCATCCCTGCCAGGCGATGGCCGACATTATGACCATCCGCGAGCATCTCGGAAAACTGAAAGGCGTTAAAATCGCCTTTATCGGCGATGGCAACAACGTCGCGCGCTCGCTTGCGTTTGGCTGCGCGAAATTGGGTATGAAAATCGTTATTGCATCGCCGAAAGGTTATGAGCTTGACGAAAAATCTATAACCCGCACAAATGAAATTGTTCCAAATACGACTATTCAGACAAATAATCCTCACGAAGCAGTAAAAGGCGCGGATGTGATTTATACCGATACATGGGTAAGTATGGGCCAGGAGGATGAAAAGCAGAAAAGAATTAATGACTTTAAAGGTTTTGCTGTGGATAGCGCGCTTGTTTCAGCGGCGCCGAAGGCGAAAATTATGCACTGTTTGCCTGCTTATCGCGGCTATGAAATCACGGATGAGGTTATGGAATCGGAAAACTCGATTGTTTTCGATGAGGCCGAAAACCGCCTCCACTTCCAGCGAGCACTTTTGAAAAAACTATTGAGCTGAACTATGCGGCAAGACAGAACAATTGTGCGAAACCCGTAGTTATTGCGAGGAGCAAAGCAACGAAGCAATCTTAACATCTTATCGAATAAGTTCCCATTTTATGGCTTTTTGGTTAAGATAAGACAAAAAAAGCAGGTTGGTATGGACTTAGAAACAGAAGATGAGTTATTAGATTATGTCAAGCAAAACTACGAAGTGTTTGACAGATTTACGTTTGATTACCTGTTCAAAAGACTCTTGGCAGACGGTTATGATAATGAACAAGCCAAAGACGTAATTCTGTACAATTGTGCACTAAGTCTTTTAGTGATGCAGGAAAGATTAGATAATGATTATTATCTGAAAATGAAGGCTGACGACGTAATAGCTCCTGACCTTCTGGACTTATATTGCGAGGTATTTATTAAGATACTGGCTAATAGGAATTAAGTGATTTATTTTTTATACAGTGTAAATCCGTGCCTGCCCCGTGAGATGCTTTTTTAGCTATCTCATCGGGGTTAATCCGTGTCTAATGAAAAAAATTCTCTGTGTTCTCTCCGTTAGGAGTCCCAAGGACTGTGAACTCTGTGGCTAAAAAAATTCTTGTTGCAACGACAAATCCGGGAAAACTTGCTGAAATATCGGCGATGCTGGATTTGAATATTGACTGGAAAAGCCTCACTGATTTCCCTGACATAAAAGTAATAAAAGAGGATGGCAAAATCTTTGCCGAAAACGCCCGCAAAAAAGCCCTCGGCTACGCGAAACAAACAAATCTTTGGACACTGGCCGACGATTCAGGACTGGTAATTGACGCTCTTGGCGGCCTGCCCGGCGTAACAAGCGCTCGCTTCAGTGGATTCGACAAGCTCACCACAGGCGGCGAAAAAGAAAGAGATAGAACACTTCTCGACCATAAAAATATGCAGAAGGTTTTAAAACTGCTCCAAAATGTTCCAAAAGAAAAAAGAACTGCAAGATTTGTTTGTTGTTTATGTCTTGCCTGCCCTGAGCCAGCCGAAGGGGCAAGTCCGCAAAAAGTTTTGATTGAGACGGAAGGGAAACTCGAAGGGATTATTGCTGAAAACCAGGCCGGCAGCAATGGTTTCGGCTACGACCCGGTTTTTTATCTGCCTGCTCTGAATAAAACAGTCGCACAACTTGAATCTGCCGAAAAAAATAATATTTCACATCGCGGAAATGCCGTAAAAAAGCTCAAACCGCTCCTCGAAAAACTGCTTGAAGCAAATCAACACCGTTTCCCCTAAAATACGCATTAACACGGATTTACACTGTTTGTAATTTAAATTTCTCTGTGTTCTCTCCGTGGGGGGTCGCAAGGACTGTGAACTCTGTGGCTAAAAAATATTTTTAATACTCTCTGTGGCTGATTTTTTTTGTCCTTGACATCATATCTGATTCTCTGTATTTGTCCTTATCTTATGGCAAAAACGACCCGTTCAAAAAGCATGGCAGCTAAAAATCTTGTTATTGTCGAATCACCCGCCAAGGCAAAAACCATAAATAAATACCTCGGCCCTGATTTCAGTGTCCAGGCCTCAATGGGACACATACGCGACCTTCCTTCAAAAGGGCTCAATGTCGATATTGAGAATAATTTTGAGCCGACTTACGAGATTACGCCGGGCAGAAAAAAAATTGTCGGCTCCTTAAAAGCGTCGGCAAAAGACTGCAAACGGCTTTATCTTGCAACAGACCTTGACAGGGAAGGCGAAGCCATTGCCTGGCATCTCTCGCAGGTGCTCGGCGTTCCGGACGAAAAAACAAACCGCGTCATTTTCAATGAAATAACAAAAAAGGCCATCGAGCAGGCCTTCGCAAACCCCGGCAAAATCGACATCGACAAGGTCATGGCTCAGCAGGCAAGAAGAATCCTCGACCGCATCGTCGGCTATCAGATTAGTCCTTTGCTTTGGAAAAAAGTCGCACGAGGCTTATCTGCCGGCAGAGTTCAGTCCGTTACGGTCAAGATGATTGTCGAGCGAGAGAGGGAAATACGCGCATTTAAACCTGTCGAATACTGGCTCATACCTGCCGTCTTCACAAATCAACTTGATAAAAAATCACAGTATTCGCAGCAATGGCGGCAGTTTATACAGACAAAAGATGAAAAAGACAAAGGCCCTACGGTCGCTCAACAGAACGACTGGTTTGCCGCGCACAGTGCTTTTATCGCCGAACTTTCCACAATAACCGGCAAAACTTTTTCAGCCGGCAATGTCGCTGAAGCGCAAAAAATATATCAGGCCCTGCAGAACGCTGAATTTGTTGTCAGCGGCATTCAGGTCAAGGATTCCACATCTCGTCCCGCCCCGCCGTTTATTACATCGACGCTTCAGCAGGCCGCCGCCAATCGTCTCGTCTTTTCAACAAAACGCACAATGCAAGTAGCTCAGCAGTTGTATGAAGGCATTGACCTCGGCTCGATGGGTGCGCTGGGCCTGATAACCTATATGCGAACCGACAGTACGCATTTATCGTCTGAAGCGCTCGCCGATGCAAGAAGATATATTGGCAATAATATCGGCAGTCGGTATGTCCCTGAAAAACCGAATTATTACGCTTCCGGCAAAAACGCTCAGCAGGCGCACGAAGCCATCAGGCCTACCGATGTTGACATAGTGCCGGAGCAGATAAATGACCTGCTCACTGATGAGCAGTTCAAACTTTACCAGCTTGTTTGGCGAAGATTCGTCGCTTCGCAGATGGCCGACGCCCAGTGGAATACTACTACGCTTGAGATTACAGCCGATACATCTATCGGCAAGTGTTGTTATAAAGCTCAAGGCAGAGTGCTTGTCTTTGATGGCTTTACGAGAATCTGGCCGACAGGCTCATCGGAGCTACAGTTGCCGCAATTGAAGCAAGGCGATAAAATAGCAGCGATTGACATTAAGGCCGAGCAGCATTTCACAAAACCCCCTGCCCGTTATAATGAGGCCTCGCTCGTAAAAGCTCTGGAAAAGGAGGGTATTGGCAGGCCGAGCACTTATGCCTCGATTATCAGCACCATTCAGGAAAGAGGTTATGTCCAGCAGTTCGACAGGCAGTTTCATTCTACCGATATAGGCGAGGTCGTAACCGAAAAGCTTGATGAGTTCTTCCCCAAAATTATGGATATGGCTTTTACGAGATATATGGAACAGCAGCTTGACAAGATTGAGGAGCAGCATCTTGACTGGCTCGCTGTCTTGAATGAATTTTACGGCCCGTTCAGGCAGAATCTTGAAAAAGCCACTGAGGAAATGAAGCACGCAAAGGCTGAATCCAAACCAAGCGAATATACCTGTCCTGATTGTGGCAAGAATCTTGTTTATCGTTTTGGCAGAAACGGCAGATTCTTGAGTTGCTCAGGTTACCCTGACTGTAAATTTACGTCTCCCTGTGACAGAGATGGAAAGATGCTTGTCGATGAAGTTACTGAGCATAAATGTCCGAATTGCGGCAAGCCGATGGTAAAAAAGCGGAGCCGGTTTGGTGTGTTTTTAGGTTGTTCTGATTATCCGAATTGTAAAACGACTTTAAGGATTGACAAGTCTGGAAACATCATCCCGCCCAAGGCGCCGCCGCAGCCGACCGGCATAAAATGTTATAAATGTTCGCAAGGTGAGCTTGTAATAAGGCAAAGCAAAAAAGGTCCATTTTTGGGTTGTAACAGGTTCCCGAAATGCAGAACGATAGTTAGTTTCAAGAAGCTGGATGAATTGAAAGACCTTCAGGCCAAAGGCCTCTGGCCGCCTGATAGTCTTGAAAAGGCGGATGAGCTACTTGGCAGACAGAAGAACTCCTCTGCGAAGTCCGGTCAATCGTTCGGCAAACAAAACAAATCTTCTGCCGAATCTGATGAATCCTCTGGCAGACAGAAAAAATCCTCAAAAAAATCCAACAAAAAAGTCTCGCAATCCCCCGCCCCCGGCTAACAAGCAGCCGAAAAACAAAAGCACTTGAATAACAAAGCACTTGAATAACAAAAACAGTTGAAATCATCAAATAACAAAAAAGATGAATACTAATAAAAAAAAACGAGCAGTTGCGCCCGGTGAAGAAACGCGAACTGCTCGCAGGAGGAGGAAGAAGAAGATTTCAGTTTTATATACTTATTTTATTTACTAATATATCGGCAAAATGTTCGGAATTTCCTTAAATTTATTATCAAATTATCAGCGAAATCAAAACAAAGATTTTTTTTTTTTGCAAATAGCTGTTAAAAGGGGGAATTTAAGACTGGACAAGCTTTTATAAAGATTGTATAGTACTATACCAAAACAAGTTATGACAGCGGTTGGACACGGCTATTCCGGCATAACTTATCCAGAATAACGGTCAAAAAAGGTGGATATATAACAAAAAACCTGTTAAAAAAAACATTGCAGATAGAAGATGTCCGCCAGCGGCGAATAAATTTGATTTTCCTGAGACTTTTATGAGACCCAATAAAGAAACAAAAAATATAGATTCAAAGCCAATAGAAATAGTTGAACCCGTCGGCAAAAGAGTCCTCATCCGTAAAGATGAAGATAAAAAAGAGACTAAAGGCGGGATTAAACTGCCAGATAATATAGAAATACCCACCATCACCGGCAGAATAGTCGCAGTATCAGCAGAAGTAGAAAATATGCCGGAAATGCCACTTAAAAAATATGACAAAGTCCTGTTCAACCCCAAAGGTGCTATACCAGTAGATTTCGAAGGAGATAATAGACTGTTCGTCGTCGAAGTCGAGAATATCGTGGCAGTGTTCCGCAAAGCATGAAAATTAACCACAGATTACACGGATTACGCAGATTTTAATTAACCACCCCTGCCTTCGCAGGGGCAGGCTCCGAACCGAAGAACCACGAAGGAAATTTAGACACAGATTAACACGGACTGATACGCATTCCAATAAATTCTCGCGCGCCAGGAAAATAAGACTTGCGCTATCGTTTAATGTATGGCATAGTTGTTCTAAAAAGGAAATTTGCCATG
>Ga0315294_10003815_pt1 | contig 16413 bp, 19 predicted proteins | sample YL17G13_40_MG_FD_203626 | JGI IMG/M metagenome (GOLD analysis project Ga0315294, IMG submission 203626) | Sediment microbial communities from Yellowstone Lake, YNP, Wyoming, USA - YL17G13_40 | ecosystem: Environmental > Aquatic > Freshwater > Lake > Sediment | place: USA: Wyoming | collected... | reverse complement strand
CAATCAGTCTCTTTTTTTATAATTTTTTTATCCCAGTCGATTAAATGCTTATAAGTATCGGTTATTTTATAATTATGTCGTATATTATCATTATCAACTAATTTATAACCCTTTCTTAATTTATAATTAATAATCTCATCTATATCATTTAATCTTATTAATTTATATTTATATATTCTTGTTTGTTCTTTTGTTCGAATTCTATGCGGTTTTATATTAATAGAATAATTAATTAATATTTTATTAATATATCCTAGTAATTGTTTGTTATTTTCAATTAAAATCGGTTTCTTATTATCACTAAATAAAATATTATTTTCTTTATTAAATAATAATGACTTTTTAACATTTTCTAAATTTATCTCTACAATTTCATTACTATAAACATTATTAAATCCAATGTTATTTAATACGTCTTTAATCAGTGTTATTTTCAATATTTTTTCTTTTGTTTGATTATCAATATCAACTGATGGTATATTAATATTATTAATATCAATCATATATATGAAATTTTTAAGATGTGATTTATCAACCTTCAATATATTTTCATCTAAGATATCGACACCGTACAATAATTTAAAAGAATGTTTTTCACAACATCGTTTTTCAATTTCTGTCGATTTGTTCTTTTTCGCATTATCTATATATTCAATATATTGTTTTTGGTCAATATCTTCAGCGTTTAAGATTAATTGATTTATTGTTAAACCACTGTCATCGACTTTGCTTTTCTTTTCATTTTCTAATATTTTATATGTATGATGTTTATTTATACAATATGTTAAAAAAGACGGCATGAAATAATTATGTCCTGCGTTTAATTGTTCCATTCTATTATATATATAATTCTCATCATATGGAGTTAATTTATTAGATAATATTTGTTTTCCTTTTTTTTCAATAATACATTTTGTTAAATTTATATTATCTAATAATAAAACACCTTGTTTTACTTCATCATATGAATAAAAATTTACTTTTTTTATTTGAGACTCTGATAAATTTGATATATTAAATTGTTCATTTAAAATCATAATATTATTGTCGTTTAGTTTTCTAATTCTAGCCATCATCTGATGAAATGCTCGTGGTGTTGTGCTTCTATTGCATATTATCCCATACATCTTATCGAACCATATTAGATCGAAATTTACCCCCGCTTCAATGGTTGGACTATATATCAATATATCTACTTTCCAACTATTAATAATATTGCTCAAATTTTGTTTTTCTCCATCTCCTGTTTTCCCGGTATAAATTAATATTTTTTTATCTTTGTATCTTTGTGTTAAATCGTCATAATATTCTTTACATTTTTTTGAAGACATTGAAACAATAACAATTTTTTTATCATTATCTAAATCTTTTATAATTTGTTTATCAAATTTATCTTTATTTTTTGTTATATTATAATTTTTAATATTTTTCTTTATTTCATTAATAATATTTATGGATTTACCAAAATTCGAAATAAATTTATAAGCACGTTCTCCTATATCTCCATCTAAGCATATTAATTTATTTGAATTCTTGATAATCGCCATCATCATTTCAAATATTTCTTTGCTCTTACCTTTAAATGTAGGACTAGAATATTGAGATAATATACTTTCGATTTCGTCGATGATAATTAAGTCGTATGTATTAATTGCTATTTCATCGTCGTAATAATTATCATCAGTTAAATGTCCTAAGGATTCTAATTGAATAATAAGTCGATCGGCTTTATAATCTCCGTCTTGATAATCTTTAAAATCATACTTTTTAAATGATTGTAATAAATCAGTGGTTAGTGTTTTTCGATATGATAAAAATAAAATTTTAATTGGATTATATTTCTCAATTATTTTTTTCAATAATTGCGTTTTCCCCGTGTCATACGGTGATTTAATAGATAATGTCTTGATTTCATGATTATTAAAAAAATCATTAACATTATTTGATATTATGCAGTTAATATCATCTAATTTATCATTATTTAAATCAATCAAATAATCTTTACTAAATTTTATTACATCCATATTAACATTATTTACGACTTGTTTAAATTTCAATTTTTGATATTCTTCGGGGTTATCTAACTTACATAAATAGTGTAATAATGCTATTTGTATTTTTGGCTTAATTTTTATTGAGTCCCAATATTTTTTTACATCATGTGGATTATATGCACTATAATGATATTTTGAAATAGTTTGAAAAAAACTTAAACTAAATGATAATGACTTCATGACTATTGCAATGTTTATCCATTTATTAAAATTTATAAATCTATCAGGGGATAATAAATATATCATTTTTTCATTATCATTTGTTATTTTAATATTTGTAAAATCAATAACATTGTTTATAATAATATCCTCGTCTTTTTCATGTATTTGAGTAATTTTTTTTAAATCGCTTTTTTTACGATGGTTTAAAATTAAATCATATATTTTAATTGGTATATCTTGAATATTTTCAATAATTGGTTTTATCTCCCATTCATATTTTTTATTATTATATATCGTTGGTTCAACAAATATACATCCGTTTTTACATTTAATGTCGATAGTATATGATTGATTATTATAGGTTAATGATGTGATATTTGCTGATATTTGCTTATATTGTGCTTTAGTTATAAAAAATAAATAATGAATTCCATTATTTCCTGTTATTTGTTTTGCAGTATTGATATATATATCCTCGTCTACTATATATTTGTTAAAAAATGTTAAGCCGTTTAAATGATTATCCTTATCATCTTTATTGTCTATATCAATTGCGATGATATACTTATCATCAATCAATATACCAGTGTTCATTAGATACCCGTTTAACGCCTCATTTATATAGCTTTGTGATGCAGTTTGCCACGCTCTAGGCATCATTGTTGATACTTTCCTTCCATTTACTTCTTCTAGAGTAAACGATTGAATAATTAAATTAGATTTTTTATATATATCTAATATTGTCATTATACTTATATAATATATATTTATATTTATTTCTTTAACCCATTAATTAAATTTAATTATTTTTTAACATATATTTTTTTGATGGTTATAGAAATGTTCCATATCTTTTCTTATTTATTATATATTATGATGATACTTATGGAACAAATTATTTTTTAACATATATTTTTTGATGGTTATAGAAATGTTCCATATCTTTTCTTATTTATTATTATATTATGATGATACATACATCCCATAGAATATTTTTTAACATATTATTAATATTATTAAAAGGGTTAAAGAAATATAAACACATATATATTAAATGGAATATAACAACAAACGAAAAAGAAAAGATAATATTATTTATTATAAATGTGATTTATGTTCGCATTTAACAACAAATAAAAACTCATTTAATATACATACAAAATCGATTAAACATTTGTTGAATAATTATGAAAAGCATAAAAACCACGAAACCGATATTGATGATTATATAGGATTATTAATGAATCAAAAAATAGATGAGTGGGACATTGATGAAAAGATGAGAGATGATATAAAAAACTTTAATATTAAATCTTTTGAATTTGATGAAGAAGAATTAAGAGATTTTGAATTTAAATTAAATTAAATTAACTAATAGTTAGTGATAATTTCTTTTTAGGTACATATTTCGATCGTGATCTTTGTTTGATAACTTCCTGATTAATACCATAATATGTCTTCATATAATCAGTGCGATTTCTAATGCGTTTAGGAGTCTTTTTTGGCGGTTTAATATCAATAGATTGTTCAATAATCGCATTATTTTCTGATATATTTAAAATTGTATCATCGTGCACTTTTATTTCTTTTTTTACAAAAATGCACTCGGTCTTCTCTTGTTCTTTTTTCATAAGTTCTCTTCCAATTTTGGAATTTACACTAATCATACGATTAGTAAGTGGATTTTTAACCTTTTGTACGTTTGGTTTAGTTTCTTGTAGTGTTTGAATTTGTTCTGTCATGATTGAATCCATTTATATAATATTACTATATATATTATATATTTAACTCAAAATTAAACCCTTAATTAAAATTTAATTAATATATTATATGTATCTATTATATATGGAACAAAAAGCATTGCTTTTAGGCGGGCTTAATTTAAAGGCATCAACCCGTAAAAATAAAAGATTTATGATTACATATAATGATATTCTTATTCATTTCGGCGATCCAAATGCTATAACATATTATGATAAAAAAGATGATATAAAAAGAAAAGCTTATATTGCACGACATTCGAAAATTAAAAACAAAAACAATAAATATGTTATCAATCTTAAAACATCACCTAGTTATTGGAGCGCACGTCTATTATGGGATTATTGAAATATATAAAATATTATATATATATATAGATTATCATGAGTAAATTAAATCATTTTTTTATTTCTTATAGTGGAAACAAACGAAAAGAATGCGAGACAATATATGAAGAGATACGGGATTTATTAGATGGTTCAATGATTGATACAATCATTGAACCATATTGTGGAACGTCAGCAATATCTTACTTTATATCACACAATTATCCGAATAAATTTAAGTATATTTTGAACGATAATGACGAACATTTAATAAAGATGTATGAAATATTTAAAGATCCCGAACAACTAGACATATTCATTCAACAATTGAATGAAGCAACAACAAGTCTAGATAAAGATAAATATGCGGTATTAATAAGACAGACAACTGAACCGCATTTAGCGTGGTTTATTAAACATAAAATATATTGTATAAGGCAGGGATTATTTCCATTAAATTATAAACAGAAAAGTTTCGATAAATTGAAAGATACACCAATTATTAGTTTTTTAAGATCTGAAGATATAATAACAAGTGTTAGAGATGGTATAGATGTAGTGGAACAATATAAAGATGATGAACGAGTTTTAATAATTCTCGACCCTCCATATTTAGAACTAAATAACAGTTTTTATGAAAATTCGAATACGAATATATATGAATATTATTATAAAAATTCGATTAGTGGTATGAAATCAAAAACACTATTAATATTAAATAATATATGGATCATAAGATTATTATTTAAAGACCATATAAAATCACAATATAATAAGATGTATCAACCAAATAAAAGAAAGGTTGAACATTTAATTATAAAAAATTTCTAATACGATTAAATTATATTTTTTACAACATCCAACCTATTTCCAATTGTCGTTAGAGTATTAGACGTTTTACGAGTGTTGTCTAGATTTTTAAATAAAAATTTAGTATCTTGTTTTACAAATGTGATATCCTGTAAATTTCCGATTTTATTTGATCTCATAATTGAGACGATGAAATCCTGACAGTTATTATTATTCGCCGAATATGTAAAAAAATTAGTACCCATTGATGCTTTGGTTTTCTCCATTATAATATCAAGTGTCAGGTTTTTAGGAAAAGAAGTAATCTGTCTTATTTCCTCACCTGGACGTTTAGAAGAAGGCACCATATTTATAACTGCGTTTTTTTCAATTAACAGTTTTTTACCTGATTGAAGAATAACCTCTAAATATAAATGAAAAAGTTGATCATATTGACTATTTTTTAATCGCTGATTAAATTCACCCTTCGATAATAGTGATAAAGATGTTATCAATGTTTTTGAAACTGGTGTTCTCTTAATATTAAAACCAACGATGGGTATGCTTCCATATTGTTTTAATATTTTTAAGACCTTAGTAGGATAGTTATCTCTACCAGTTATAATTTCTTTTACAACGTTCAAATTATTAGGCAGTTGTTTTTTTAATGATGTATTATCCATCGTTTTAATAATTTTCTTTTTTATTTTTGATTCAGTATTATCCAAAGATTTATTTAATTTTGATTTGGTATTATCCAAAGATTTATTAATTCGTTTTCCGATTCTAATTTTAGACGGCATTATATAATATATATATAAAAAAAAAATAAAAATATATATATTATATATATATTATATAATAGAATGTCTTCAAATGTTTCAGATACAATGTCAAGTGGATTTTATGTTCCAGATTCTTTAAAATTCTATGTTAATAAACTAAGCTTTTCGAAAAATAGGGTTAAATTACAGGCGTTATCGTCTCAAGTGGCAAATCCCAACGGACAGATTATCGTACGTCTTCCATCTAACACGATGCTAAACATGGCATCGCTTACGATGACGGGTAGCGTGCGGGCATCAATTGCGGCGGCGGCGAACAACGAGGGAGTAGCCCTTCCTACTAACCTAGATTATAGTTTCATTGAATCAATCTCGATCATTGCGAATGGAGGGGTCATATCTCAGCCCTTTCTCAATTACAAATTAATTGCAAACGTGCTCAACGACGTCTACGGGGGCAACGAAAAAATTGATAATCGAGCGGCACTTCAGGGGTCTCGACCATCTTTACTTTATGATTATCTAGCGATTTCAACAGCACCAGCACCGGGGACAGCCTCGGCCTACGTGCCCTTCTCGATCAACTCGTGGTTGAGTCCGCTCCAATCTATGTCACCGAGTTATATAAACACCAATTTGCTCGGGGATCTCGAGCTTCGAATCACACTAACGGATACAAGTGTGATTCAGAGTGGATCGACAGCTTTACCAGCCGCAGTTGGTCCAAACGATACCGCAGGTGGGGGAGAGGTAGTAGGCTTACAGGCGAGATGTTCTTACGACATGAAGGACATCGCATTCTACATTGAAACGGCGTCTATTCAAAGTAATATCTTAGATCAGGCAATAGACGCCAAATTACGAAGCGGGGAGCCTATTAATATTCCATTTGAAAATATTTTTAGCTTTCAGCAAACGAACGGTGTCGGAGGATCATTTAATCAACGTTTCAGTGTTTCATCTCAAAGCATCAATAAAGTTATTGCGGTTACACAATTACAGGCAGACGTTGTAAATGATGGTACTCAAAAAAGGATGATAAACGGCGTCCCCCAGTGCCTTCGCCGCAACTCAAATGGGGCTCAACAGTGTCAATTTTCGATCAACAACCAGTATTCACCGAATTATCAGATTAATTCTGATCTTAATAGTGCATTTGATTTCGGATTAGGAACATTTGTTGCAGGATCCGCAAGAAATTATCAACAATCGAGTGGACTATTAGAGACAGTTGCGGCTCTCGACACTCCAGACTACGACTACGAATCGTCACACCACAAGCTATGTTCCACTACGCAAATGCCAATCGAACTGGGATTAAACGCACCAACCATCACAGTAGCAGTGGCAGGTCTATCGCCAGCGAAACAGGTCGCCGCACCTCTACTACTAGCGGCAAACACGAACACTTATTGGTTTCCATATACATATCAGTCGCCGATTGATACGTACTTATATGATAAGTATGTGGTCGCCACGTCTTTCGATTTACACTGTGATTCATCACGACTAATTAGTGGAGTTAATACATTAGGTTCAAACTCTCAATTATTTTATAACGTAGTTGGTGGAGCATCTACAGGAGTAGTTCCAGTGGCATCTGTAAGCACTATTTTTGTTTTATGCACTTCTATGATTCAGGTGTTTGCAGGGTCTCAATTAAAAATTATTCAATAAATTATTTAGTCCATTTCGTCGACTAATTGTTGAATTGCGATCTGTTGTTCTTTTTCCATATAATTATTATCTTCATTCATATCATCATATTGTGGTTCATCTTGTGGTCTATCTCGTGGAGATATATCTTGATTAATAACTTGTTCTAAAGAACTCGTACTACTATTAATATTATTAAACATAAATGAGTCCCATACACGTCTTGTTGAACCATCAATAAATTGACTATTGGTATTATATGGAAACGTCTGACTATTCTCTGATGTATAATTAATTTGCGAGTCTTTTAGATTATATGGAACCCACATATTTGGTTTAAAATGATTACCTCTATTACCTCCATTAGATGATAGCATTTTATTGTTTAACCAATCATTGCCATTTATTGGATTGTTCGTGTTATAATTAGAATTACTATTATCAGTAAATAGTGTCCCGAGTTGCGTTGGTTGGATATTATTATTATATCGTCCTACTTCGAAAAATGTAGTCGGATTATAGTCTATTTTTGGTATAGTTGGTTTATTAAACAAAGATCCATTTCCTGAAAATCCGCTGATCGTATTGATTGTCGTATAATTATCTTCTTGTTTAATTGGGATGTTCATATATATATAATATATGTGAACATATTAATTTTTAGTTTTATAATAAATTACGTTGTTGTCTTGATGCATCAATATCGGCGAGTCGATTAACTTGCCCTAATAACAACGCAGATCGTGGGTCACTTTGCAATTTTGCAGTCAGAGCACCTCCACTCATATTATCAACTGTCCCTAGTAATGTTCGGACCATAGATGCCCCCTTACGAATTATTGTACCTATACGCCGTCCAGTATTTTTAAACCTCCGTCCTAACTTTTTGAAATTTGGTTTTATCATGTATATATATATATATTATATTATATTATTTTTTATTTATAAATGACATCTTCTTTAATTGTAATATCTCATCTAGTGTTTTTTGTGTTCCTATATTCGTGGCTTGAACCACAATGTCTATCCGTATCGTAAAACTGTAATTTTTGCGGGGCGTTATTTCGGTGAATTGCTCGTTGAATAGTGTGAATGAAAGGTTGTCTAAATAACGATTTGTTATAATTGTTGAAAAATTAGAATTGATGTCATAAAAATAAATAGTAGAAAACGGCGGATTTGCGACTGGTATTTTTGCTATAATATTGGATGTTGTAAAAACATTATCAATTTGTGTGTTTCCGTAATTTTGACAACTATTGTTAATTACCATATATAGATTTTGAATGCCTGGACTCATTGTTATTGGTAGTATGCTTTCAGTTTGTAAAGCAGTCCCCGTTACATTTAAAGTTAAATTAACCGTCTCATTGTCTTCAAAGCCCATCATCTCGTTTAATGATTCAATTATATCAACACCTACAGTGTTTAAAACTACATCTCTATTAAATTCAAATACGATTGAACCTATGACTACGAGGGGCTTTGGTGTTGCTATATATTTTAATCGATTTGTATTCGGGATATAACTAATTACATATGTGTATAAAGATGCGGTAACATTTAATTTGCTAGTTAATTCAAAAATAAAGGTGACTAAGTTATAATTTCCAATCTCTATTTCAATTAAACGATTAATACCATTTTCAATTAATAAAAATTTATTATTAAAAACCTCTGTTTGATAAAAAGTATATTCCATCGACATCTCATTTAATGTAAGTCTTATTTTTTCATCTCCTACTGCTATCAAATTATTCGGAAATGTAAAGACCGGTCGTCCTAATGAACCCCCGCTTCTATATCTTGTATCTAAAAAGAATAAATATGTTTTTTTTATCTCATAAACCATATATAATATATATATATATGTAATATTAATTTAATTATTATTTAATAATAATCTGTTCCATAAGTTTTATCATAATATAATAATAAATAAGAAAAGATATGGAACATTTCTATAACCATCAAAAAATATATGTTAAAAAATAATTAAATTTAATTAACTATATTTCTCGGATGGTTTATATATAACAATTGTAAAATAAATCGCATCTATATAACCTGTTGGAATTATAGTTCCATCTTGGTCTAAAACTCTTATTTTTAATGTTCCGTTTGATAATGCATTCGGGTTGTTGATCATCTCATATAATAAAGCACTCTTATCATATACACGGTCTAATCCATAAATAACTGGTATTGTGTCAGCAGAGTCAGCAACTGATGGCACAACGATTAATGGTAATCGACTAAATATAGACGAGTTTCCCGTATTCGTGTTAAACGCATTTGTATAAGATGAGTAATCAATATATGGTGGTAAATTAAATGATTGTAATTGTATGAAAGACGAATCACTCCAAAAATCACGTCTTTGGGCAGTTGCAGTATTTGGTCTTAATATAAAATTTTCAACACCCATATACACTTTATTATTTAATTCTTGTTGAGATATATTAACCTTGCACGTTAAAGTCTCATCAGAGCCAGCTACGTAGACTCTAAATATTGTTCCATTATTCCATTCCATTATATATTATATAATATATAAATATATTATTATTCTTTTTCAATAATCCATTTGTCTCTAATACCATTATTTAAATCATCAACATTTGCCCTTAAAATAATTGTTGCATCCTTACTAACTAATTTTATATGGACATCTTCAGATGGTTTCAAACTCTCTCCAAAATCTATATTATATTTATTTAATTTTTCTCTTGCAATTGGATCACGTGCGATATCATCATATTCACCTTTCTCTTTTATATCAACCATATCATTTATAATCTCATTTTTCTTATACGTATTCAACTTTTTATTCCAATCTAAATCGCCGTATGTTTTTTTTTCATATTCACTTAATTCAATATTTGATTTTATTTTATGTTCAACTTTAATGTATTCTTTATAATCGGGGTATTTAATACAAAAATCAATAATTGATTCAACCAACCAATCTGGCTTATCTTCTAAATTTTTAAAATTACTTTTGTAAAATGCAATCGCTTCTTCTTTCGTTGAAAAATAATCACCCATTCTATAGTATCTATAATATACTATACTATATTATTTTATTTATATCTAATTTTTTATTAAAGTTTTTTCTAAATCCCTCCTCATTACAATCTATATATAAAAAATCATATGGTTTATCCATTGTCGCATAATCATATAATTTTAAGAATTCTTCGGGCGTATATTGACCATTACACGTGTCTGCAAATTCTAAAATCATTTTTTTCGATTTACACGGGAAAAGCATCATTACTCTACTATTCAAACGAATTGATCGTGGGCATAATTTATATGCTTGTAATAAATTAAATACGGACATTTTATAGTGACGATTTTTCATTTGTAAGCCTATAAGCTCTCCTAATGATGACCCGTTTGAATAGATAGGTGTCGACCCCATATCATCTATAATAAGCATACACGTGGGGGGTATTTGATGCTTAAATACCTTTTTATCATTAGGCTTACAAAAATCATACTTCAATATAAACTCCACATCTTTAAAGCCATATATTGCATCTTCTTCTTGATTATTTTTTAAATATTCAATTGCTTTTTCATATATTTTTTTATATTTTAACCAATCTTCGAAATTAATAAGTCTTTGTTTTTGTCGAAATATAATCTCACGAATTAAACCGTGATGATAATCTTGATATTCTTCATCAAATTTTATTTTTAATTTATTGTATTTTTTCTCACCACGTTTCCCCCGCTCAATATCAATACATCCCGTTGGACTTATCAATATATATACATTGTAATATGGTTTTAATTTTTCTATTAAATTTATTGTGGCATTCGTCTTACCGCTACCACTGGAACCAACTGCTAAAAGGCTAAAAAAGCCTTGTGGAAGACTTTTCGGTATCTTCATTTTGTAATCATCTATAACCTCAATTTCATTATTTTCTAAGTCATTCAAATGCTCTTTAATATATACGTCTTCAATCATATTAATATACATATATATTATTTTGGAAATATCTGGTTCATTATAAACTCTCGTTTAATTAAAGATAGTTTGTCGTTATATTGTTGTTGTAATAGTGCATCGTCGTCCTTTTTTTCAATGTCCTTAATCGTTAAATCTTCAAACACTGTTTTTTGAATTGGTTTTTTTTTTTTCTTATAAATCACCTTTTCATCATCACTATCTGAGTCTGATTCGCTTATATATACAATTTTCTTTTTTGGTTTTGGTTTTGTTTTTTTAATATAAATTGTTTTAACTTCCGGTTCTAGTTCTGGCTCTGGTTCTGGTTCAATAGTTTTCTTTTTTAAATCTTCTAGTTGCATATCTATGGACTGAGTTTTTTTTAATTTTTGTAATAATTTAAGTTCAATAATTTTCTTTTTGTTTTCCATGGTTTCTTTCTTTTTTTGATTTAATTTAATCTTTGCGAGTTCTCTAGCCTTTTTTAAATTCTCTAGTTGTTTCTCACTCATGATTCTTTTAGGTTTTGTAAATGGCATAATAACTTCCTCTTCATCGCTTAAGTCTTCATTAATATTATCAACAATAGTGTCAGTGATCATTTTCTATATATAACTATATTATATAATAATTTTTTATAATTATCTATATTATAATATATATAGAATGTCAATAATAAGTTCAATTTATAACCAAGGGACTGGATTAATTACTCCTATTAGTGAGGGTCAGCTTCCTATCATTGTAGATGATCTTACCGTAAATGGTAATTTAACCGTCTTAGGAACATCCAATTTGGTTCAGGATGTCACATGTGGTGATAATTTGATAGTAACACAAACTACAACAACTGAAAATTTAGTAGTTAATAATAATACTATATTAGATAACGGTGTCGGACAAAATAACTCTGCTTTATTTAAACTACCATTAAACAACGGCGTAAATGGTGAGGTTTTAACGATTACAAATGATAGTGTTAATCCAATAATAACTGACTGGCAACCAACTGCAACTATTAATGATTATGTCCAATATGACACTTTAACATCTAAATTAAAAAATAATGTTTTAAGTATTGTATCTGATATAAATGATTTAACCGTTGATAATAGTATTGGTATAACAGGACAACGATTTAAGCTTCCATCTAATACATCAACTGCAACGAATAATCAAGTACTAGCGATTTTAAATAGTGCGGTTAATCCAAAAACAACATCGTGGGTACCACAGTCAATTTTTAATATAACAACTAATTTTGTAGATAATTCAACTACGGGAACAACGATTGTGAATAATGTAGTTCAAAATATAGTTAATACACCAGTATTACAACCAGGGATATATATTATAAATTATGAGTTATTACTATTTACAATTACTACAGCACGAACTTTCACTTATCAAAATGTTTCAATATCAACTGTTAGCGCAAATATAAACAATGTAATTGCAGGATTACGTGTTTCAAGTGGTATCCCCTATGTGAGTACCATACCATCGAATCTATTTAATATCCCAGCATTTACCGCATGCGGTGTTGTTAATATTACATCTCCAACTACTCTATATCTAATATCACTGAATATATTCACAGGAACAACATTTACAGCAGTTGGAACTATACGATACACTAAAATATCATAAATTAAAATTAAAAAGTATTTTGTATATATATATAATGTCTAGACAAAAACCAAAAAGAAAATATATTAAAAAAATAAAACATCAAATTGGATGTGATTTAGTTTTGGATACGGTGGGAACTAATCAATTATTAAATTATAACAATCTCGTTAATCTATTACAAACAAATGTTATAGTAGATGATACAAAAATAAAAAGATATAAAGAAAATTTAGGGGAACAATTGAATAATCAACAATATAATAATGATCCAAATTATCAATATCAGCTTAAAAAATCTAGTAAGCAATTATATAATGATATTAAAGAAAGTATATTTAAAGGAGATGAATACGAGCCTCCATCTACGCCAAAAAAAAGACAATCAAAATCAAAATTTAAATACGATGATACACCATTAACACCGTTTGAATTAAATCTTAAGGCACAAACAGAGGAAAATATAAAAAGAAAAACACCAAAAAAAGAAGGTTCAGCTATTCGTGATCAAATAGATAAATTTTTATCTGATAAAAGCGAGCCAGATTCAAAAGGGAATTATAAAATTTTAACCCCTAAATTAATAAATAAGTGGAAACAACGTTTTATGTATTTTAAGGGATTTAAAGAGGATCAGGATTTAGTCGATAATTTTTCAACATTAGTTCGTTCATATTTTGATGAACCGGATCAAAAAGTAAAAGATAAAATTAAAAGAGATGTATATATATCCAAAGATAAACAATATAAACAAGATAGAGAAAATAAAAAAATATATGATGCTTTTTTATTTAGTTGATAGTATGTGTATTATAAGTAAAATCAAATGATGATATATGATATACATATGATGTATAAGTATATCAACGTGATACTGCGTGGCGTATAAAATCATATCAATTAATTGATATTATTAAATTATAACCGAGTTTGTTTTTTTCATCTCTTTTAATTGTTGTTCGTCATAATCTTCTTCTGTTACAACATCACGTAATATATGCACTCCGTAGCAATCAATTGATGCACATTTTGATTTATAGCACATACTTATAAGCTTCATCAATAAGCCAGTGATGGATGTTATTAGAATAATAATTAATGGTTCAGTAAGCATTTATATATACATACAACGCATATTAATTTTTTATATATTCTAAATGTTGTTTTAACCCGTGTCCCATTTCATCTGCGGTTTTTTCAATTTCATTCAATGTATTTATTTTTTTATGTTTTTCTGTAATATAACTATGTCTTAGAATATTAATTGATGCCTTTCTATTTAGTATTTTATTAAGTCTTTGTGTTAGTTGTACATTTGTTAATTTATTATAATTTGAATCAAATAATAAATAATCAGTCGGATTGATTTTGATCCATTTTTTAATAATTCTATTTAATGTATTATTCATTTTTACTTTTTGTCTCCCTTTGAATTTAAAAGTTTTATAAATATTAAATGTAAATTCATTTTTCTTCAAATAATTATCTGTACCTTCGACATAATTTTTTATTTTTAATTCTGTCCAATCAATAGATCTACGAGGTGCTATATAATATCCACTAACCAAACATAATATAATATAATCTTGTATGTCTTGTAAATTAAAAATAGATAAATGTTTTAACTTATATATATGTTTTATATTGGTTTCTAACACATCCAAAATATCCTTTAATTCGTATTGTTCAATCCAATTGTCAGTTTGTTTTTGGTTTTTTTCTTGCTTTGATTCTTGTATATTATGTTTTTTAATATCTTCAGTCATTAAATTTTTATAATCATCTTTGTTTGTAAATACGTATAATGCTGATAAATAAGTTTTTCTTTGTGATGATTCTTTATTTTTTAATAAGTATTTTATAAATATATCCGTGTCATTATATTTATTAACATCTATTTCAATATCATCTGGATATATTTTTTTATATAAACTTTGTAATATACTAATATATGTTTTTTGTGATGATTCAATTAATTGTGGTCTATTTTTTATTAAAATGTTTTTTATATCCATCTATATATATATATATTATATAAAAAGTATTTATTTAACTTAATATTAATTAATCATTGAATAAATTATATGCATAAATAAATATTAATTATCTTTTTCATATTTTATTAAAATTGGTTAAAAAGGGTTAAAGATTTGTTATTAATATATAGTAATAATAAAATGGAAAAATACACGGTCGCCCAATTAAAAGAAATAATTAAAAATCATAAAAAAACAAACTGCCCTGCAATATCAAGAAAGAGAAAAAATGAATTATTAGAAATTATAAAAATATTAAATATATATTATAATAAAATGGAAAAATACACGGTCATCCAATTAAAAGAAATAATTAAAAATCATAAAAAAATAAACTGTCCTGCAATATCAAAAAAGAGAAAAAATGAATTATTAGAAATTATAAAAATATTAAATATAGAATTACCTGTAAAAATGATCGAACAACCTGTAGTAAAGGTCGAAAAAGAAAAAAAACCAAAAAAGATTGAACAACCTGTAGTAAAGGTCGAAAAAGAAAAAAAATCAAAAAAGATAAAAGGTAAAAAAAAACTACCCCCTCTTTTAATCAATAATGTCAGTGAGGGTAGTTATTCAGATTTAAGATTTATTAATAGAAATCATCCAGCATTACTAGTTAATGAAGCATTAAGAGATATTAAAAAACATTTATTTAGAGGAGATTATGAGGATGAAATAGAAGAAAAAGAAGCAAAGAAGGATATAAAATATTTAGAAAAACTTATAAAATCAGACCACATATATGATGTATATGATAGTGGAAAATCAGAGAGTCTCCCTTTGTATGAGTGGAATAGAAAAGGAAAGTTTAATAGAGCAACCAATAGAATGGAATAAAAATATATACTCATAAATTATATGCATAAATAAATACTGGTTATCTCTTTAATCATATGCTCTAATATACGCCTATGATATGTCATTGTCTCTATCCTAAAAAGATTTAATATAAGATCGTCTTTTCGTACCCATATAAATGCTTTTTCGTCTTCTGTAAAATTATTTATGAGATATTTATAAAATTGATTAGATGCCTCTTGTCCAGTTAGATACCTACCATTTTTATTTATAAAGTGTAAATAATTACGATGATGTTGTGGTTTAATTACTTCATATCGTGATGGAAATTTTAATATACCATATTTATATAATATATGTAATATGTAATCAAATTTAACGATAAATGCTTTATTTTTAATTATATCGTCGAGTTGATGCATAATATTATATCTATATATAATTATAAACATT
>Ga0315294_10003813_pt1 | contig 16422 bp, 17 predicted proteins | sample YL17G13_40_MG_FD_203626 | JGI IMG/M metagenome (GOLD analysis project Ga0315294, IMG submission 203626) | Sediment microbial communities from Yellowstone Lake, YNP, Wyoming, USA - YL17G13_40 | ecosystem: Environmental > Aquatic > Freshwater > Lake > Sediment | place: USA: Wyoming | collected... | reverse complement strand
TTCAGGACTAATCCCCTTCAGCAAGGCATGGTAATGGCTTCTATAAGAAGCACAAACCCAATCATTTTCTTGCACTCCCCTAAAAATAGCAGGATTGGGATTATCAGGCACTTCAACCAACTTTTCATTTCGTAAGCGCTCTCTTGAGTATTCACTTGACTTATCGCAAATATAGTCTCCTATTTTTAATCCCCTGAATATCTTTATTAATTGCTCTTCATTTCCATGAGTAAGGTGAGCAGGTCCATTTATTCCCCCATTCTTGCAAAGCAAGGCAATCTCTCTTTCAAAGTCAATTAACTGCTGTTTTGCACTTTCTAAATCATCAAGATTCATAAAATTCCCTCATTAATATCATATTTAAAGATTTATGGACTGAAATAATGATTGTAATTGAATGAGAAAAGAGAGTTTTAATCTAAAGATTATTGTTTATTACCGCACATTTAAACCAGAATTAAGTTTTAGCCTGTGCTGCATCAATCATTCTTTTATTGTTATATTCAAAATCGCTTAAATAATCTTTGTATGCTCTCCTAATTCTTCCAATTGGTTCTGCAACAATTTGCTTTGGGTGAGGGATTCTTGAACCAAACATATAATTTAAAATTGGGGCAGTGGCATGAGCCGTTGAAAATTCTCCTCTTTCATGAGCAGTTAGTTCTTCTAAAGAAAATACTCCTAAAAAACCTTCAGTGGTCATTTCTTTCTTTTCCCCGATATTTCTTTGAACACATTCTATAATCTCACCAGGAACTACTGAATAAAAGGTGCTATAAACTGCAGTATGGGGAGAGTTTCCGCCAGGAATAATCTCTGTTTGCCTAACTAAGAAATCTTTGTAAGGTTCAACCTTTCCAAGGATGCTGTTTCTTATGGCGCGGATTTCTTCATCCGATGCCCAGCAAGCATTCTCCTTAAATCTGACCTTTCCATGATTTGGATCAAGTTCCTCGCAAATTTCAGTTATTAATGTACCCTCTGGGGATACAGAATTTTGTTCTGGATTGCCGCCAGGATTATTAGCAGATAGCCTATATGCTGCTTTTGGGTATCCTTCATCATAAATATTAAAGAGAAACTCGCCTAATTCTTTACAGTGAACTACAACCACGGAGGGGTGTGCATCTAATCTTTGTATCATGTTCAATCGGACATATTCACCCTTTTTAAAGATATACGCATATGAGAATATACGAGTTAGTCTGTTAGAGATTCTTTATCTTTTCAATAATGCTTGTTGTGGATAAATCTGCAAATTCTTTGGATAATTCTCCTAAAACCACTAATTCCGTTCCTTTATCCTTGCACAGTTTTCTTCTATATTCCATATCAAATGCATCTTCTCTCACAACATATACTTCTGGTTTCAATTTCTCAAAAACAATATCAATTAGTCTAAGTTTGTTTTCTTTATCAGATACATTATCAATCAAAGTGAAGTCTACTGGTTTTAAGGAATCAACTATCTTTAATCGTGCAGCTTCGTTGAATATTGGTCTCACATCTCCTTTCCTCGTCCTTGTTATCGCATCTCCACCAATTCCAACAACCAGTATGTCTCCAAGTTTTTTGCAGTTTTCAAAGAACACGGCATGCCCTGCATGAGTCAAATCAAATGTGCCAGAACAAAAAACTATTTTTTTGTCTTTATATTTCTCTCTTAAAATCTCCAGTTCGTCATAGCTTTCTAATTTCATTTTGATATGGGGTGCTCGCAGTTTATAAGGTTTTAGAATCTGTTTTTCAGCTTCTCCCAGTTTTCTTTATTAATCAAAGTTTTATAAATATTATTTAATATAAATGGATTTGTTATTGATTTTATAATTAATTTATAGGGATACAAGCTAAAGAATATCTTCTTTTGATAAGCCAAGGAGTATAATTTATCCACGAATATGAATCGCAGCGCATCTTTTGGCACTTTGGAATTAACCTTAGGGCTTTCTATTTGAACAAGGGGGACAGAAACAAATATTGTATTGTTTTCATCTATCATTTGAACCTTCTTGTCTCTGAATGCCCTCTTAAGCTTCTCAATATTCTCTATGAAGTATTCTTTTTTAATCATTAGTTGGCTTAAATGAATCATCGAAACAAAATCTTCATATTTTAAAGTTTTAAATGCTCTTTTTGCCATAAACAATATGTAATCGCCAATGTTTTTTGAATATCCGTAATAGTCGCAGCAGCTAATCTGTTTTTTGGATTTCTCCAAAGAATATGCCTGGAAAAAATTTCTATAATTGGATTCTTTTGAATTTCTCTCTTTCAGCACAACATAATCATAACCTTTTGCCAGATTAATTATATTCTCATTTGGCAGGCTCATTTCTTTTTCTGTTATTGTTAATATTTTATTATCTTTTGTTGCCAAATTCTCTTTTCTTTTCTTCTTGTTCAAAGCGCCAAAAAACTTCCTAAATTGCGCTTCCCAAGTGTAGTTTTTTATTGTCTGCTTGTATAAATCCTCAGAGATTTTATTTCTCTCTTTTTCATTCTCGAGATAATATCTTACTTTTCTTAATAATTCTTCTTTTGAATCGAATGAAATTCTTGAGAACCCTTTGTAAAATTCTTCAGACTGCGGAAACTGTTCAACAAGCATGAATGATTTGCATGCTCCAACTTCAAAAATTCTTCCTTTCAGTTGTCTGTCTTTCTTGCCCTTTCCTTCAAGAAGAGTTTTAGAAAAACTAAGATTAATCTTGCTTTGGTTTATTACTTGTACATATTCTTCTGAGCTGAGAATTCCCCCACAATTGCCCTTCAAGTCGTCATATTTGTCCCAATCGCGCCCCCACACCTTGACATTTATGCCTTTTTTATTCAAGTATCTCACATAGTCATATCTGTCTCGTATAGGCATGCCAAGAAAACCAACATCATACTTTTTCTCAATATTCATCGGCTTTAAGACATCAGGATTAATTCCATGGAGAAAAGACACATTTTTTATTCCGTCTTTTAGATAATCAGAATTATCCTTCTCTGAAGTTATAATATAATCAAAAAATAAGGCATAATATCTCGACCAGTCGTCATACCTCCAGTTATCGTCGCCAAAAAACCCTATTTTAATAGCTTTTGGAGAAATTTGGCTTATGGATGCGAGTGTCTCTGGACAAAATTCGTCATAACTTAAGCCAAATAATATGTAATCTGGAGATTCTTTCTTAATCATTTTTAAAAACCTATCATTCATATTTTCCTTTCCATATCGCAAATAATAATCCCTTGGGCTAAAAACAGATACTTTTCCGAATATTCTTTTTAAGCATGGAATCCAATCTCTGCATTGATAATGGTCCTTCAGGCCGCATCCCCAGGAAGCAAGCATTACTTTTTTATCTTCAAAAATCTTCTTTTCGCCCATAAAAATCAAATCAGGAATAGCTTTATAAGATTAATTGCACCTTAGAATACATGAAAGATATTAACGCCACAGTCATAGCTGATATTTCCCCGCCCGAGGAAGAAATACTAAAAAATATTCAAAAAGATGCGCGCTGGGGCATTAAAAAAGCCCAGAAAGACGGCTTAATTGTAGAAGAATCAACTGACTGGGCGAGTTTTTATCCAATTTACCTGGAAACACTAAAAGAAGCAGGTGTAAAGCCAGAAACTCTTGAACATTTGAAAGAGCATGCAAAAGTGCTGTTTTTATGCAAAAAAGACAAGAATCTAATTGCAGGCGCCTCTCTGGACATAGTTGAAGGTATCCCCTATCTCACAAGAAATGCATCACTTAAGGAATATCAGTCATTCCAGCCAAATAATCTTCTTTATTGGCAGTGCATTCTTTGGAGCAAGCAGAATGGTTACAAAAAGCTAAATCTTGGCGGATGGCAGATTAATCCCCAAGGCAATGCAGCTGGCGTGAACAAATTCAAGGAGAGGTGGGGCAAGGTTGAATTTTATCAGAAAGATTATCCGTTTCATGTTGCAATCGGGCGAAAATTAGTGAGAAATTTTGGATTTTTCAGGTGGCTCAATGACAAACTTAAAGGAAGATAAAAAATCAAGAGGCAAAAAAGAAACCCTGTATGCGTTTTTGTTTAGCCTTGCATCCAAGGCAATTACTTATCTTTTGCTTTTGGTTTTTGCAAATCTCTATCTTCCAGACGAATATGGGCTTGGAACATTCGCTTTGAACATAAGAAATATTGTGATGATGGCTGCATTCATTGGTTTGCCCGATGCATTAATCCCATTCGTTGTTAAGAATAAAAAAACAAGCTCAATAATAAACAATCTTTCAGCAATAACCTTGATTACTTTTGTAATTGGATTGTTCTTGTCAGCAAAATATCCTTGGATTCTTCCCCTTGTAATTACCTATCCTCTAATCATGCTTACTTCTGTTGCAGCAGCATTTTTGAGAGCAGAAGAAAAATATCATATCCCTGTAAGAGCAGGATTCACTTCGATAATTATAATTCTTGCTGCAGCATACTTCCTTAAATCCTATGAAAAAATAGGGGTTATAAGCGCGTATGCAATTGGAAATTTATATGCCTTTTTTGCCACAGCATATCCTGTAAGAGGCAGGATGAATGAAGTTTTGTCATCACTTTCAATAAAAAAATTCTTTGATTTTAAGGAGTCAAAACCTTACTTTATCTCTGCATTTTTCATTACAATTATTGCAGGAATGTTTATGCTTCTCAATTGGTTAAATTCAACTCTACTAGGCGTGCTTGGCACATTCAGCCAGGTAGCGCAGTTCGGAATTGCCTCAGCAATAGCAGGTGTAATCTCAGTAATTCCTCTTTCCCTTTCAATGTTTATTATTACAAGGTCAAGCCAATTAATAGATTCTAAAAAATCAGTTAATCTATTGCATCGAGTGGTCAGAGTTTCATTCTTCAGCTCTCTTCTGTCATCGATTCTTCTTGTAACCCTTATTCCGCTGCTAATTAGGATATTTTTTCCCAAATACATAGGCATAGAATCATCTGTATCAGTTTTAACCTTGGGAATTATTTTCTTTTCATCTTATTATATTGTTTATTCGTATTACATTGGAAAAATGAAAACCCAAAAAGCATTAATTCCCATCTTCATGGGAGTTTTGATTAATACATTAATTGCAATTTTAACAATTAAGAATTATGGCATATTTGGGGCATCAGTTGCAATTTCTTTGGCACACCTTTCAGTTCTTATCTGGATGAGCAGGAAGGAAAGAATAAAGAGAATAACCCTGGCATCACTCCTTGCGATTGCGCTTATTTACGTAACCTATATGGTAGGTTATTATGGTTTCATAATTTTGATTTTAACTATTCCAATCTCTTTGTTATTCAAGATAATTACTTTCGAGGACATAAAAGTAATTAAAGACGCATTTTTTGAGATAATCTATGTTAGTTAAAGTCCTTGGAGGAATTGACCTTATCTCTGCATTTGTATTTTTAATGTTAATTTTTGGCTTTGATGTCAATATAAGAATTGTATTATTCTGCGCAGGATTGCTGTTCTTCAAAAGTTTGTTTATTTTGGGCGGGGACGTTTTGAGTGGAATTGACTTGTTTTCATCAGCAATGCTGATAATCTCAATCTTTTTCCTTCCTCCAATGTTCCTGCTCTGGACACCATCATTTCTTCTTCTTGCAAAAGGATTTGTCAGTTTTCTCTGACATAAGATATTGTTCGTTCAAGTCCGGTTTCCAATGAAACTTTTGGTTCCCAGCCAAGCTCTTTTCTTGCTTTGCTATTATCAAGGGCAGAAAATCTTACCTCTCCTGGCTTTGCAGCAGCAAAATTAGGAGACTTGGCAAAATTTAATTTACTTGCAATAATTTGATAAAGGCGCAATATTGAAACCTGTTTTCCGCTGCTTATGTTATATATCTTGTTTTGAGTTTTCTTCAACGCCATAACATTCGCAGCTACAACATCTCCCACATAAACAAAGTCTCTTGTTTGTTTTCCATCTCCATTTATTGTAGGTGCTTCCCCAGCAAGCATTTTTTTGATAAAAATAGGTATTGCTCCTGCTTCTCCGCCTTTCTGCCTCTCACCATAAACATTAGCATATCTTAAGCTCACAAAATCAATGCCCATCTCCCTGTTGTACATTCTGAGATAAAGCTCAAATATTGATTTATTGAGCCCATATTGGTTTGGAGGTGTTATTCTTTGGGTTTCTTTTATCGGCAAATCCTCTAAAGAAACATTCCCATATAATGCCCCGCCAGTATTGCCATAAATTATCTTCTTAACGCCATATTTTATGCAGTTTTGCAATATAACCAGGCTCCCAATTACATTAATCTTCGCATCTGTAATAGGATTAATCACTGAAAAACCAACATCTTTTTGCGCAGCATGGTGATTAACAATGTCTGGATTTTCTTTTTGGAATATTTTGCCTATTGCTTTTTCATCGCAAATATCTGCCTTGTAAAATTTGGCTTTTTTATTGATGTTCTTCTTATCTCCAGATGAAAGGTTGTCAACAATTACAACTTCGTGCCCTTCACTAATGTAAGCATCAACAATATGGCTCCCGATAAATCCTGCTCCGCCAGTTACAAGTATTTTCATAAAATTAGATAAAAATATCTATTTATAAATTCAATTGTGGTAGATTTAATCCAATCCTTTTGTCTTAATAATGCGTTTTGATAGGTAAAGAACATTATAACTCTCTAGTTCTTCGAATGAACTTAAATTTACAGGCCCGTTTAATCCAATGGCAAATTCAATGTTTTGATAATCCGCATCATCATTTTCTGATCTTTCAAGTCCTCCACCTATCCAAATTTGTCTTCTATCTATGCTCGAATTAGATTCTATCTTTTTCTCAAATAAAGAAGATTCGTTCGCGAGATATAAATTATAGTCCTGAATACTTACAAATTCTTTAATCCCATTGCCCCAGTACAAGCTTGCTAAAATAACATAATCATCAGGTTTGTTGCCAACAATAAATGTCTGATTAGGATAATCTATAACTATTTCAGAAAGATCTTCTAGAATCATTTTATTTTCATCTGTATACGAAACAGTCCATTTTCCAAAATTATTTATCGCACTTGTAAGTTCTGGCGAGTTTGTAGGATATGCCATCTGTATTATGTAAGGGGTTATTACAAGCAAGCTGACTATAATAAAAATAGCCGATTGAAAAACAAATTGTTTCTTCCTTAACAACTTTGGAAGATAAAGCATTAGTACGGGCCACAAAATCAAAACATATCTTATTTGTGGATTAAGCAGTATGAAAAGAAATCCCAGCGTAAGGAAAATTGTTGCTCTCTTATTTTGACTAAAATTATCTTCTTTGAACAAAACAAATCCAAAAATTGGGAGCATCAATATAACTGATATTATATCTACAAAAGAGGTGGTCATGGGGTTGTTTCCTTTGTATATTCCGCCATAAATTAAAGCCTCTAAAATTCCAAAAACATGTTTTAATGTGCTATAAAAAGGAAAACTATAATAGATTATGTCTAAAATAAACTGCGGCAAAAATCCCACGAATACCGATATCGCAAAGATAAAAAGATGATTTACATTTCTATTATAAAAGTAGCAAATTATCAAAAACAAGAGCATGAAAATAGCCGTATTCCACATGGCCCAGGAGAGCCCCAATAAGAGCCCAGAATATATAAGAAAGGGAATATGATTTGTTTTGTCATATTTTTCCATAAAGAAAAAACCCCACAGGAACAATAAACTTGAAAGTTGAATAGGGTTTATCCAAGGTCCCATGTACCATATAACTGGAGATATTAAGGTTAGAAACAAGGTTTTTTTGTTTTTATTGCTTATGTAATAAACGCTAATTATGATTAAAACCAGCCATACCAGACTCGTCAGTTTCATTATTAAGAAACTATTAAAAATAGAGAGCAGTGGCGCATGAACAAATCCATACAATATGCTGTGAGAGGTTCTTATTTTTGCATGATATTCACCCGCAAAAAACTTTGCTACGCCGGCATAATCATTCATATCTGTGCTGCCGTAATAATTTGTAAATAAGCTTATTAAAATAAGAAATAATACCAAAATAAAAGATATTTTTTCTTTGTTTTTTATTATTGTATTCAACATATTATTGTAGATTTTTATTTTATTTCATAGATTGCAAAATAAGACCTTCTAAAATGTAGTTTTTTCTCATATATTGGTTTTCCAAAATAATATTCTAAAGTCTGTGGATGTAATGTCCAGAAATGTTCTTTTTCTGGAATAAATAAACGAGATATCGTATAGAAAGGTTCGTAGGGTATGGATACACAAACATACTTGTTTGACATATTTTTTATTTTTTTAATAACACTTACAGGATCATATGTATGTTCTAGTATATCAAATGCTATGACTATATCAAATTTCTTGTTTGTTTTAAAATTCTCTATAGAAACAAGAGGCATGTTTCCAATTTTCTCTGCAGGACTTGGATCTATCCCGAAATATATAAAATCTTTTCTCAATAATTTTTTAGTATAAGAGTCAAAATATCCAATATCTAAAATTGTTTTTCCAGGCAGCAAGTTTACCTTTGAGACTTCCATCTTCAGTCTAGACGGCCTTAATATTTTGTGATATATAAATTTGTAAATTTTCTTCATAGCAATAAGCGAGTTTCTTGCTTTATAAAGTTTATTTGTATCTTCTTAAGATTAAATCTTTCTTAACTTTCAATAGATTAGCGATAAATTTTAACGCAACAACAAAAAAATTGAATTTGCTTTTCCTATCATCTTTCCATCTTACCGGAATCTCCTTAATTTTGTATTTTTTATGTGCTGCTAGTATAAGCATTTCAGTATCCATAAAACCCTCGCTCAAATATTTAGTTTGTTTTACTATATTATCTAAAGTTTTTTTACTCACAGCTTTAAACCCACATTGAAGATCCTTTACATTTAGGGAAAAAAGAGCTCTCGTTATGAAATTATAAGAATACGAAATTAGGTCTCTTTTTGCACTTCTTTCCACTTCTGAATTTTTGAGCCCTCTGGAACCAACAACCAAGTCATATCCTCCCTTTATTCCTTGGACAAGTTCAGGAATATGTCTTATGTCAGTTGAAAGGTCTGCATCCATGTGCATATAGGCGTCTGCTTCTTCTGAAAGCCAAGCCATTTTTATAGCGTCACTTTTTGATCTTACAGGTAGAGATTTAAACGAGAATAATTTCTTTGGATACTTCTTAGATAGTTCATTTAGAATCTTCAAAGTATTATCTTTTGAGCCATTCTCAGCAACCAGCAATTTCCAGCTATAACCTTTTTGACTACTCATAAACTCCATGGTTTTTTTTACGCTGTTTTCGATAATTGCCTCTTCATTATGGGCAGGTATTGTAATAAGCAGTTTCATGCGAAGTTCAATACCTAAATGCTTTTAAAAACCTTATTTATTCAAATATTCATGAGAAAAGCAGTATTTTTAGACAGAGACGGAACAATTAACGAGGATAGACCATATCTCCACAAGATAAATGAAATAGTCATTTTGCCGGGTGTTAGAGAGGCTCTTAAAAAATTGAAGCGTCTTGATTACAAGCTAATTGTAATCACAAATCAACCAGTAGTTGCGAGGGGCCTGGCCACAGAAGAAGAAGTTATCAAAATAAATGACCGCATAAATTCTCAGCTTGATGGAATGATTGATCGATTTTACTTCTGTCCACATCATCCAAATGCAGACCTTGAGAAATATAGGGTTGCTTGTAAATGTAGAAAACCTTCTCCTGGAATGGTGATTCAATCTATCAGAGATTTTAAAATTGATATTGGATTTAGCTGGTTTATTGGCGATATGCCCAGTGATATTGCAACTGGAAAAGCTGTCGGATGCAGAACAATACTTTTAGAATCTCCAAACAATAAAAGAATAATTGTATCAGCTAATCAGGTAGTAAATCATAATATCGTTGCAGATTATTACGCTAAAAATCTTCCAGAGGCAGCGGAATATATATCAAAATGGTAAAAAAAGCAATAATACTCTCAGCAGGTCTTGGAACAAGAATGGGTAGTCTGACAAGAAATATGCCAAAAGTAATGCTTCCCCTATTAGGAAAACCCTTATTGGAGCATACTATCTCCCTTCTCAAAAAATATGGCGTAAACGAAATATGCCTCAATCTGCATTATTTTCCAGATGTAATAAGAGATTTTTTCGGCGATGGCTCAAAGTTTGGAGTAAAACTTCATTATAATTACGAGCCAGAATTACTGGGAACGTCTGGCGCTCTTTTGGCATTTAATAAGATATTAACAGAAGATTTTTTTGTCATCTACGGGGATGTTGTAGGCAAGATAAACTTGGAGAATTTGGTAGAATTCCATAAGAATAAAAATAGCGATTGCACTCTGGTAATTCACCCATCTTCACACCCAGAAGATAGTGATATAGTCCAAGTTGATGAAACTGGAAAAATTATAAATCTTATTAAAAAACCTGGAAATAGAGATTACGGAATTTTAGGAAATGCTGCATGGTATCTTTTATCTCCAAAAGTTTTTGATTATATCCCGGGAGGAAATTCTGATTTCATAAAGGATGTTTTTCCTAAGATGTTAAAATCAGGATTACAACTTTATGGATATGAAACATCCGAGCTATTGGGTGACGTCGGTACTCCTGAAAGATTTAAAAGGATGGAGGCTCACTTTTCAAGATGATAATTAGCAAGACCCCTCTAAGAATTAGTTTTTTTGGTGGAGGTACAGATTTGCCTCTTTTTTATGAAAAGGAGTTTGGCTGTGTGATAAGCACGGCAATAGACAAATATGTTTATCTTGTAGCACACCCTTCTTTCGATAACACTAATATAATTGTTTATTCCAAGAGGGAGCACGTCAAAAGCATAGACGAGATACAGAACACCAGGGTTAAGGAAATAATGAAAAAAAGAGGAATCTCAAATGGAATAGAGATACATTCTCTTGCAGAAGTACCTTCAGGAACAGGTCTTGGCTCAAGCAGCGCATTTGCAGTCGGACTTCTTAATCTACTTTACGCTTATAATGAAAAGTTTGTACATAAACACCAGCTTGCTAAAGAGGCATGTGAAATAGAAATTGATTTATTAAAAGAGCCGATAGGAAAGCAGGATCAATACGCCACCGCTTATGGAGGGTTGAACTTCATAAAATTCAATGAAGATGGTTCAGTTGAAGTAGAACCAATAAGGGCTACAAGAGAATCTCTTGAAAAAATTAAAGAAAGATTAATTATATTCTATCTAGACAAAACAAGGGACGCTTCAAGCATTCTTAAAGAACAATCTGAAAATATGCTGAGGGATCAAGAAAAATTTAATATTTTAAGAAAAATGAAAGAGCTTACTTTAGAAATGCGGGACAATTTAAACAATAATCGCCTTGACAACTTTGGTGAGATGCTGCATAAAACCTGGCTCCTTAAAAAATCTCTTGCCAACAGCATAGCAGATTTTGAAATTAATAGTATCTATGAAAGGGGGGTAAGAGCAGGAGCCACCGGCGGGAAAGTCTTGGGTGCAGGCGGCGGCGGATTCATATTATTTTACTGCGAGCCTGAAAAGCAAGATTCTTTAAGGAAAGCTCTCTCCGAACTTAGAGAGTTTAAAATAAACTTTGACAGGGAAGGTACAAGAATAATCTACTCGCACTAACATGGAAAGATACATAAAAGAACTAACAGAACAGCTTAGAAATCTGGATTTAGCAAGAATCAAACAATTAGCAAATAAAATAAAAGAAACAAGTGCAAATGCGGGAACAGTTTTTATACTCGGCAATGGTGGAAGTGCAGCAACATCCAATCACTGGGTCTGTGATTTATCAAAAGGTACTATTAAGGATATGACAGATGATTCTGCTCCAAGAATAAGGGCAAAATCTCTTTCAGATAATATCGCAATCATAACTGCCCTTGCAAACGACTTCAGTTATGAAGAAATCTTTGTTCAGCAGATGAAGAATCTTGCAAAAAAAGGAGACTTATTGATAATAATGAGTGCTTCGGGCAACTCCAAGAATGTTACAAAAGCAATTAGGTTTGCAAAAGAATTTGGTGTATACGTTTTCTCTCTTCTTGGCTCAGATGGCGGAGAAGCCCTAAAGATTTCAGACAACTACATTTTAACTTCTTCTAAGAATTACGGAGTTATAGAAGATATTCATCTTGCAATAGGTCATATGGTAACGGAAATAATAAGGGGAGATAACAATCTCATTAGCTAATTCTTAATCTTCCTTCTCACCCAATTCACCAGTAAAAATTCTCTCCTGTACATCTCTTTTCTATAAGTCAAATCCGCCAAATCCATTAGCGAATGAAAAACCATTCCAATAAATATGAATAATAAAGGCATGAAAAACAATCCAAGAGCAAGAACAAATATATGAAACTCAATTGTATGAAAAATGTGAAAATTTCCTTTTTTGAAGATGCCTTTCTTTTTTTGTATTTCCTCTCTTCTTTGCATTGATTTATGATATTCAAATGCCTCAGATAAGCCAAATTTTCCAGTTTTGTAAACAGCGCACATATAATGGTCAAAATCAATAAAAACAGCTCCAAAGAATATAAGCGCGATATTGTGCCATGCAGTTTCAGGAAAAATTAACCAAACTAATGCAGAAAAAACAACTCCAAATAGAATGTGCCATCTCGGTAACATTTTAACAAAATACTCCTTTTTCAGATGTTATAATATCATAAACTTTACAGCAAAAATTATGTTCTTTTAATTTCTTTATCATATCAATCATCTCACTATTTTGTTAATAATTTACTTAATCTGCAGCTTTATCAGTTTATCTCTTTCATCATTTTATTCTTCAAGCTTTCTTATTATGTCTGCAAATGCAGGCCTTGTGATTAAGATTCCGACACTTACTCCGATAATTGTTGTCAAAGCAAAACCTCTCAATAAGCCTGTTCCTGCCCAGAACAATGGAATCATTGCAGCTACAATTGTGAAGAACGCTCCAAATATAATGAACAAGGCTCTCTTTATTCTCTCTTTCAAGCTTGTATTCTCTTCTGAAACCGATTCGTCAATGATAATTATCTGGTCATTTACACCAGTACCCATCCCAGCAATTATTCCCGCAATGCTCGGCGCATCAAGATTCCATCTTATTAGCGCTGCAACAGCAAGAGTCAAGAATGCTTCTGAAAACACAGTTAGAATAACAGCCAAGGTTATCTTAATTTTTCTGTATTTAATAAACAAAACCGTGCAGATTATGACAAATACAACTAATGCAAGCATTATAATGTTTTTTGTGAATTCTTTTCCGAGCATTGGCGAAATGCTGTCCAGCTTTACAAGATTCAGCTTATAAGGCAGGCTTCCTGTTATTAATATTGTCTGAAGCTTGTTCATATTTGCCTTTGCATCGTTAAATGCCTCTTCCTGTGTTGCTCCTGTGCCAGAACCTTGAATGGAAACTTCTGTAGTTACCTGTCCTCTCAAATCAGCGCCTATCAATAGAGAATCAACTTCTTGATCATCAACATAAAGATATAATCTATCTGTCAGATATTTGCCTGTCTCGTCAAGCGAAATATTCTTTGTTATTGCAGCATGCGTTTCTGCAGCAGCCGGTGTTAAGTAGATAGTGAATCTGAAATTACAAGCATATCCGCCTTCAACTTCAAAGCATCCTGATATTCCAGAGCACTCTGCCCTGTTCCTGCAAACATCAGCTATATCTCCCTTCCCTCCTTCAAAAACAAGCTTCCCGATTTTCATGCTTGTAGCATTGGTTAAATTGTATTCTTCTGTCTCATTCCCGACTCTTGCCTCAAATTTTCCTTGCTTTGCGACAAGCTCTTTCAAGTCAGAAGGAGAAACTCCTGCAACTTCAACAAGCATGAAATTATTTCCTTCCAAGTCAGATACAACTCTTACTGTTATGTCTGACAAGCCAAAAACGTTTAATCTGTTGCTTGTTACAGCAACCAAATCATTCATCTCATCAGAACTTAATTTTTTCTCAGGGCTTATAAGCGCTCTTGCGCCTCCGCTTAAATCAAGTCCTGTTCTTATGTTAGTTGGTTTTATATTCTCAACAGTTATTTTTGGAGATTCATTTGTAAGAAATATAATTTCTTCTCCCTTAGTTGTTATTGTAACCTTTTTCTCCTCTTCAGATGGCAGGATTTCGCTTATAATTCTTGAATAATCATCAACATTTTTTACCTCTTCGCTATTAACTGACTTAATAATCATGCCAGAGCGCAATCCTTCATCATATCCTGTTGAATTCTTTTCTATTGACTTTATTAGAACCCCTGTTTCAGCAGAAGCATAAACAACATAAACCAGAGATAATGCCAATATTAAAATAACAAATATCTTGCCGGCCTTTGAATTTACATAAACTAAAGACAAAGGTACAAGCAGGATTATAAAACCAGCAAGAAGCCTGGATGAAGACGAGCCATTAATAATAATCATTGCAGCCAAAGCTAGACAAATTGTTAATATCCAGACCCTTAATGATAGTTTTGTCATTACTTTATTCCTTTTTTCTCGCAATACCATTTAATTATTCCGCCATTAGTCAGCCAGGTATTGAATATGTCTGCAATCAAGCCAAGCGATAAAATGAGAAATATCTGTCTGAACGAGTCAGGCAATCCAGTAACAATGAAGAATGCAGGCAATACTGCAACCAAAGCAGTTGTTGTCATGAAAATACCTGTCTTGAATGCTCCATAAATTCTCTGGTTTAATGTCCCTTCTGTCTTTTTCAAAGCCCTCGTTGTCAGCAAAATGTCTGTGTCAACAGAATAACCAATAAGCATCAAGAATGCGGCAATTCCTGCAGCAGAGATTTTTACTCCAAGATAATCTATAAATGCAAGAGCCATTATTATGTCAGAAACAGCAGCAAAGAGTACTGCGCTGCTTGGAATAAATGATTTAAACATGATAAAGATAACCATTGACATCAGGCAGAACGATATAATTAATGCAATAATTAGCTGCCTGTAAAAGTTTCCGCTCAATGTTGGCCCTGTGAATTCTATGCTCGAGTTTTCATCTGTCAGTTTATAACCCAATGCCTCTTCAACAGCACTTTTCAATTCCTCAGGCCCTAAAGAGCTCTCAATTACAAGCGCGATTCTTTTTCCTGTCCTCAAATCACTCAGGCTTCTAAACCCCACATCAGGAACTTTTTCCTGCAGTTTTGCCTCCAGGTCGACAGAATTAATGTCCTCTCCAGACAGGGTTATTGTTGTTCCTCCCTTCAAAGAAACATCCCTATTAATCAAATCTCCTGTTTTGCTATAAAACATTCCTATATAAACAAGCGAGAGAACAACTGCAATAACAGGAATAAGCATTAATATTTTATAATATCTGTCATACCATCCTCTTGCAAGATGAGGTTGTTGTTCTGCTTTATTTTCCATTATATTTTATCCATATCCTATCTTTTAAATCTAACCAAATGCGCTGGCTGGGAGTTGAACCCAGACTAACTGGTGATTTCACAACAATCTTGTTTGGAAACCAGTGATACTACCGCTATATTACCAGCGCTTAACTTTATTATCCAGAACAGAGTTTTAAAGTTTGTTGTTTCAAAGTTTTATATTCAAATCCTGATTCAGCGCTCCCGACAGGATTTGAACCTGCGACCCTCAGGTTAGGACCCTGATGCTCTATCCAGGCTGAGCTACGGAAGCATATCAATAACTCACAATGGGAGCTTTTTAAAGTTGCTATTTGAAGATTAGGAGCTATAAAACTTTTTCAATTTTTCCAATTTTGTAGGGATTAGAAGAACCAACTTCAGCCAACCATCTTCTGGCTTGTTCTTTTCCTTGTATTTTAATCATTTTATAATTGTCACTATAATTCACTCTGAAACCCTCTTTTTCTAGAATGCCTCCAATTTGTTTTATCAGTGCAACTTCATTCATATGAAGAGATACAACTGGATGAATTGGTAATCCCTTTTTGTTCTTTTGTAGATAAAGGGACCCGTCTGTATCAAAAAGTCCTCTTAAAACATATTTTAGTTTTGAGAAACCCATTGAGCATACAGATTCATGAATTTTTAGATTTTCCTTTTTTCCTATAGGGAATTCCAATCTTTCATTAAGATACTTAAGCAAGATCTTATGATTAAATACTAAGACTGCAGTATTATTTTTTGGTATTTCTGAAATCTTCCTTTTCCTTTTAAACAAATCCTCAACTGATTTTTGATAATTTCTTATCAATTCTTTTTCATTTGTCAGATTACAGCAAAAGCCCACTAACCAAAAGGTTTTGCCTCCAGAAAGAAAATTGCTGAGCCAACCGTCTCCCAAGAGGTTGCCATAAAATTCTAAAAATTTTGGGTCCTGCAGGTCTATTTTAAACAAATTTAGTTCTCTAAGCTCCTTTGTTCTTGCGCCTCTTTTTCCCCCCAGTGATTGTCTTCTCCTAAATTC
>Ga0315294_10003810_pt1 | contig 16436 bp, 18 predicted proteins | sample YL17G13_40_MG_FD_203626 | JGI IMG/M metagenome (GOLD analysis project Ga0315294, IMG submission 203626) | Sediment microbial communities from Yellowstone Lake, YNP, Wyoming, USA - YL17G13_40 | ecosystem: Environmental > Aquatic > Freshwater > Lake > Sediment | place: USA: Wyoming | collected... | reverse complement strand
TCCCATATCGTGTAGAGAGGGCTTCTGCAATCTCGGGAAAATCCTTGGATTTGTAGGAGATGGCGTAACTCTGGAATCCGCGAGCAGAGTGAGGCGTGGTGGGCTTCTCGAAAAAGTTGAGAAGCACGGTTACATCCGCCTTTCCGATCATCGTTTTGAAGTGACAATTCCCGTCTCCGGTGTCGGTCCCTTTTCCTTCTCCCCGAGAGCTGAAACATGTTGCACTGGGAAACATCTCCTCTGCTTCGTCAATGCTCGCGCCCCAACGAAGGGAGCGAAAGCCGGTAGGGAGTTCGGCGGCGAGCGAGGGGACAATAGGTGCGAGCAACAGAATCATTGCGGCAGCAGATAGCGTGCAGCGGAAGGTACATCTTCTCCTCATCGCTACATCCCCACGCAACGAATGTCCGTGATCCGCGCTGCACTATACTTCAGCGTTACCCAGCATGCTGATTTCCCTTTGTTCAGTTCAAAGATACGCACGACGGAATCACTTGCGATGTCCTGATAGTGCTCCACTTCAGCACGTCGTCCGACCAGATCATAGATGGCCGAATCATGATCACCTACGCAGAACTTGCGCGCTTTTGTCCCGACGCACTTCATTTCGGACGAATCGGGCGGAGGAATTGGTCCCATCGATGCGGCGAAGATAGAAACGGAAGATAGGCAGAAGAGGATTATCGCTAGGACGATGAGATTCTTCTTCATGATCGCCTCCCGGTTCGGGGTTCGATCAGTCTAATGCGATCCTGCCGTATCCCCAACCGCTTTTCTCGTTCTTCGCGGATCGTGCGCCAGCGCCCGCTGATTCAGCCCTCGGGCCGCCCGCCATGCTCTCACTTGCTCGCCTAGTGGTCAAACTCTTTCGCCGCCCCGGGCTACCAGGGGGGCAGGGACTTCCAGTCCTCCTCAGTCCAGGGTTCGCCTCCTTCCCAAGGTTCGCATCCTTCCCACGGCACCCCCCAGTCTGTCGGTTCGCCCCAGGGTTCTAGCGCGTCGCTTGGCGCTTGACGCTTGCGCTCCCGTGCCTGCATCTCGGCCTTGCGCTTACAGGCCGGGCCGCAGTATCGTCTGTTGGGACGCCCCGAAAAGGTGACGTGACAGGTTGCGCAGATCAGCGCCCCCATGCTCTTGTCCCCCCTTTCCAAACCGCCACCGGGAACATTTTCCAAACCGCCACCGGGAAAAAACCCAGAAATGCGAAAGTGTGTGCGAGGCTGCCACATGGTTAACTTTTTATGGCGTTCCAGAGATGCAAGGCCCCCTATCCCCTTATCGGGTTACTGTATCCGCCGTCCTGGTGAGCAGTTTTGCTTGAATGATGCTCAGCACAGAGCGCCTGCCAATTATCAACTGACCAGAACAGTTCGTAATCTCCGTGATGGGCCTTGATATGGTCAACAACCGTTGCGGCTCTATCTCTACCCTCTTTGAGGCATTCAACACAGAGCGGATGCTCATTAAGAAACACCTCTCTTGCTTTTCGCCATCTTGTGCTTTTCATCCATTGCCTTTCAGGTCTTTGCTCATATTCTCGGCTCTGAGCGTGCTTCTCTTTTGTGTGGGCAGGCAGACACGCGCTACAATACTTTTCCCCCTTTGAGATAAGATTCGGGCAGCTGTTACGCCTCATTCCTGCCCCTGGACATGGTCGCTTTGGTGCAAATGGTGACATGGTCATTTCTCCTTTCGTTTGGTGCCGGGCGGCTTCTTCTTCCCTTCGGCGGGCAGGCGCGACCGCAAGGGAAGCGCCAGCCTTCTTTCTGATAGAGAATGTTACGACAAGCCGGTTTCCGTCCATCTCCAGGTCGGCCCCCCAGGCCGCTCTGGGTGGCGTCCTACACGCCTTTCTAGCCACGATCTCGGGGGGGGCCGCTACCCTGGGTAGCCACCTCACGCAACCGCCAGGTAGCGGAAGCGGGTCGCCCTGTTCGTCTGGCGCCCGCCCTTCTCCACCTCGGCCAGGATGCCGACTTCCACCAGTCGCCGCAAGATGGCCGATGCCGCCCGAGGGCTCCCGAGTCGCAACTTGCCTTGCAGCAGCCGCACGGAGAGATAGAACGGCTCGGCTCCCGCCACCGCTTGAAGCAACGAGCACCACGTTACCACCCGTTGCATCTCAGGGGAAACGAATTGCCGCGCGATAGGTGGGGGCTCGATGGTGGCCGACTTGGCCCAGGTCGCATCGAGCACGCCGTCGCCGAGAGGATGGCGCACCAGATCATAGCCACGCAGAAACTCGGAGAGGTATTCCGCCCGCGTCTGCTCGGGGCGTAGGTGGCGGTTCTGCTCGTACCACGGGGTAAATGCCAGTGCCTCGATCTCGCGCATTGTCCACTCCCTCCCTCGCGCCAGAGCCAACGCCTTCATGCCTCGCGCCAGAAGAAACAGGGTCCGGTAGTTCTCATGCTCGTTTTGGGGGATGGCTCGCCGGATCAGTTCGGGCAGCGTCACGTTGCCGTTGCTGTCGCCGGGATGGGGTCTCTCCCCTACTTCCTCTGACTCTCTGACTCTCTGATTCTCTGACTCCTCTGTCTCTCTGTTCCCCGGTCCCCTGTCTCTCTGTTCCGGGGGGGAAGTGTCGGGGCACCAGGGGCGGGCCAGGCCGGCCGCCTCGGGGGCAATCTCGATCCGGCGCTCGGGGCCGCCCACCGTCCAGACGTACCGCCGCCCCGAGGGATGCAGGGAGGGGGGCAGAACGGAATAGACCCCAGCTCCCCGCAGTTCGCCGTCCCCGAGGTCGCGGGTCCGCACGTCGGGATGGTAGGCGAGAACCTGATAGCCCCGGCCAGTCTGGTAGGTCGGCAGCGTCCGGCCCAAGTCGGGGCAGGCCGCCACCCATCGCTGGTAAGCCTCGGGGACATCGAAGTCCCGCGCGTAGAGGTCGCCCGAGATGGGGCCGAGGATGACGGCCAAGCCGGTCAGCCCATGCTGGTGGAAGAGTCGGGCCAGCTCCTCGGGGGTCGGGCGATTGTTCTGGAACCGCTCCCACTTGCAGGCCGCCCGCTTGTGGCCCTTGGCGTCATTGCGAACAGGGATGACCGCCCAGCCGCCCCCCGCACGCGCCAGGGCCTCCGCGTGAAGGTCGGGGGTCGTTTCCAGCCGTCCGCCCATCTTCACTTCTCGCGGGCTGGTGTTCGGTTCTCCGCGAGGAAGCGCCGGAAGTCGGCCTCGGCCACGCGCACGCGCCGGCCAAGCCGAAGGACCGGGAGTCGGCCTTCCCTGATCCACGCCCGCCAGGTGTGCTTCGAAATCTGCGACTCCCTCTCAAGATCCACCACGGTCAGCATCGCCATTGCTCCCTCCTGTCTGTGTGAATCGTTCTCTCCAGATCGACCGTTCGGCTGAGTACAACCTCAGTGTCACCCATACTAACCGTTTCTGCAACAGAGAACGTGTATATGCTTGACAAATGTTCACACGCTTGATATAAGGGCAGCGGTGGTAATCCGTTGACTGCAAGGCGCAGCGGTGGTAATCCGTTGACTCCGACACAGGAGAGCACAATGGTGAGAAAAAGGGACGCTGAACTTGAAACCGAGCTACGCCATCTAGGCTATCGCCCCGAGCTTCTTCCCGACCGAAGCGCAACTCGCTTCGCCGCAATCAAGACTCGACTTGGTGACACGCCGCAGAAGCTACTTGAGTGGATCGTCAACTTCGCGCAGCGGGACCTGACAACCGTGGGGCCGGGGGAAAGTCGCGACCTGGTTGATGAGCTCTGCACCTTCCCCGAGCTCGTGTACCGCCAGCCCTTTTCGCCCAGGCCAAGAGTGATGCCCATAGCTGATGCAGAACTGAGTGCGGTCCAGAAGCAGATTCACTCGATTCTGCTGACATTCGCCAGCGGTGGTGAATGGCCCTTCCGTTCCTTGTTGAGCCTCAGCCTCCACACAGACCCCAAGAGCGGCCGACGCCAAACGCGGATACGCCCCTTTGTCGAAGCGCAGGCTTCAAAAGAGATGATCCTTGGTGCTCTGGTCCCACTCTTTACGCAGTCCGGGGTCGGTGACCGTCTCAGGGTTTGCCCCGCCCGGGATTGCGGACGCATCTTCATGTCCTACGGTAAGCAGAAATTCTGCTCGATCCAGCACGCCCAGCGCAGGCGGAACGATGAGTCCTACCGCAAGAGACGAGCGGAGGAACTCGGCAAGCCGAAGGAGAAGGTGAAGGTCAATCACCGCCGCCAAGCGAAGAAGGAGGGCTAGCCGTGGGCGTCTTGAAGATCCGGGACCGCTGGGGCATCGAGTGGTACGACGAAACCGGCCGGCGCAAGCGGAAGGTCATCGAGAAGCCGGGGGAGAAGATCGAGGGGGGCTGGTACGAAGCCGCGAAGAAAGCCTATCGGGACACCAAGGCCCGCCTCGACAAGGGCGAGCCGCCCCTGTTCACCACGTCCAAGAAGACCGTGGCCGAATTGCTGGAACAGTACTGGCGGGTCTGCAAGGACACGTGGTCGCCCGTCGAAGCCGATCGAATCCGCCGCCTGATTGACAACCGCCTGCTCGCCTTCTTCGGCAAGCGGAAGATCGGGGCCGTCAAGCGCCTCCACGTCGAAGAGTACATCGCCGCGCGCCTCGCCACGGGCACCGCCCCCGCTGGCGTCAACAAGGAGCGGGCCAGGCTCCACCACTTCTTCAACAAGTGCATCGAGTGGGGGGAGCTATCGCGGAATCCTTCCCAGGGCATCAAGAAGCTCAAGGAGCCGCCGGAACGGGTCGCGTACCTGGACGGGGATGAGCGGGGCCGGCTCTTGGATGCCTGCGAGGTCCAAGACGCCACCCTGCGCGATATTGTGAGCTTCGCCATGCTGACGGGTGGACGCCTCGGGGAACTGCTCGCGGTTCGGTGGGGCAACGTGGATCTTCGGCGCCGGATTATCAGCTTTCGCAAGACGAAGAGCGGGAAGGTCCGCCACGTCCCCATCAATCCCGACTTGTTCGCCGTCCTCATGCACTTGGAGCCGGCCGCCGATCCGGCCGCGCCGCTCTTCCCGCCCGCGTGGAACGGCCCTCGGGTGACTACTGCGTTTCGGCGGATCGCCTCCGGGTATGTGAAGCGGGACGGGACGAAGATCCCGGGCGTCAAGCCGGGGTTCCGGTTCCACGATCTACGGCATGACTTCGCCTCGTGGTTGTCAATGTCGGGCGTCCCGATCCGGGCCGTCCAGACTTTGCTTGGGCATGCAGACCTTCGCATGACGGAGAGGTATTCCCACCTCGCCGACCGGATCTTGGTCGCCGCCGTCCAGGTCTTGCCCGCCCTACCAGGGAATGGGAGCCACGCGCCAGCTATCGAAGTCGCCGTTGTCCCCCGCCCGGAGGGCCAGCCCGCCCTTGACGGGTAGCCTCCACACCAGCCACCACGCCCCCCGGCCGCCTATGGTCGGGGGGTTCGTCTTTGGACACCAGAGGGGGTTTGCCCGTTCGATAGACAGCAGCATGGACAGCAGGATGGGAAAAAGAGAACGCGGGGCATTGTAACCCCGCGTTTCTTTTGGTGGCCCTACCGGGATTCGAACCCGGGTTTCAGCCTTGAGAGGGCCGCGTCCTAGACCGGGCTAGACGATAGGGCCAAACTGGATGCTATTCAATTTTTGCGTGGCTGCGGGGCAGGGATTCGAACCCCAATAGGCAGATCCAGAGTCTGCTGTCCTACCGTTAGACGACCCCGCATCGCACTCGAAAAGAAAATCCAAAGGCCTCGCCTTTGCCTTTGGACGCGCCGAAGTATCGGCGATCCCCCTCGAATTGTCAAGCCAAAAACCCGGTAAAACACCCGACAACGAACCGATGCATCCACAGATTACGCCGATGACACAGAGTGAATCTGTCCGCCCGAGGCGGATTTCGCTCAATCTTGCCACTCCATCCAGGCCGCGTCCATTCAGGGTTCAACGGAATCTGCGGATCTCATTCGAGATCGCCGTACCCGCTCAGAGCGTGCCGCGCAGCCCCAGCTGGTCGGCGACCCCGCGCATGGCCTGGATGACGAAGGCGATGTGCTCGTTCAGGTCCACCCCCAACTGCTCCGCCCCCTTCACAATGTCCTCGCGGCTCACCTGCCGGGCGAAGGCCTTGTCCTTCATCCGCTTTCGCACCGAGGACGCTTCCAGGTCGAGCACGCTCTTGGTCGGCCGCACCAGCGCGGCCGCGATGATGAACCCGCAGACCTCGTCGCAGGCGAAGAGGGCCTTCTCCATCGGCGTCTCGCGCTTGACACCGGAGTAGTCGGCGTGCGACTGGACCGCGCGCACCAGGTGCGGCGGGTAGCCCTTCTCGCGCAGGATCTCGGCCCCCTTGATGGCGTGGCCCGCCTCGGCGCTGGGGTACCGCTCGTAGTCGAAGTCGTGGATCAGCCCGACGGCCCCCCACTCCTCGACGTCTCCCCCAAGCTTGGCCGCATAGGCGCGCATCCCGGCCTCCACCGCCAGGGCGTGTTTCAGCAGGCTCTCGTTCTGCGTGTATTCCGTCAGAAGCTCCCAGGTTGCCTGTCTATCCATGTAGGTCCTCCGTGGTGGTGACTTCTGTGATGACGTCGTGCAGGGTGATGAGGCGCGCGATCTCGCAGCGCCGGTCGCCGCCCGGGGTGCGGATGGTGACCCGGTCTCCCTCCCGGCGCCCGACGAGGGCCTGCCCCACCGGCGAGCCCGGCGAGATCCAGCCGCGCGCCGTGTCCACCTCTTCCGAGGCGACCAGGCGGTAGACCTGCTCCTTGCCGCTCTCCTCCTCCACCAGGTGGATGGTGGACCCGAAGGCGACCCGGTCGCGGGGCACCCGGAACAGGTCGATACTCGATAGCTCCACGATCCGCCGCTGCAGCTGGCTGATCTGCGCCTGCACGAAGCCCTGGCGATCCTTGGCCACCTCGTACTCGCCGTTCTCCCGGAGATCGCCCAGCTCCCGCGCCTGCCGGATGCGCTCCGGCAGCTCCACGCGCATCTCGCGCTCCAGCACCGCCAGCTTTTCCTTCAACTGCTCCACGATGTGATTCGTCGGCACGTCAACCTCCAGACTTCACCGCAGGCGAGCCGGGAGGATCTCTCCGCTCCCCTGCCCCCTCGTTACTTCGACCTCGTTACTTCGAATCCAGCACCCGCGTGAGCCGCGCCAGCACCGCCTCCCGTCCCAGGAGGACGAGCAGCGGGAAGATCGGCGGGCTCGCCGCGCTGCCGGTCACGGCCACCCGGATCGGTTGCGCGTAGTCGATGAGCTTGCCCGCGCAGGATTCGGCCAGGCCGCGCACGGCAACCTCCAGCGGCTCGGCCTCGAAAACCGCCGCAGCCGCGAACAGCCGGCGGATCTCTGCCAGATTCGCCAGGTGCTTGGGCGTGAGGAACTTGGCCGCCGCCTTGGGGTCGGGCGAATCCGGCGGCGCGAACAGGAACGCCATGGCGCGGGCCAGCTCCAGCAGGGTCTTGGCCCGCTCCACGAACAGGGGCACCGCCTGGACGACCCAGGCGCGGCCGCGCGCCGCCACCGCCACGGGATCCACGCCGGCCGGCCCCCAGAACGGTCCCAGCAGCTCCGCCAGCCGCGCGGCCGGCGTCTGGCGCAGCCAGACGCCGTTCAGCCAGTCCAGCTTGGCGTGGTCGAAGATGCCGGGGGCGGCCCCCACCTTCTCCAGCCGGAAGGCCCCCACCAGCTCCTCCCGCGTGAACACCTCCTGGTCCCCGTGGGCCCAGCCGAGCCGCACCAGGTAATTGACCACCGCCTCGGGGAGATACCCCTTCGCCTGGTACTCGTGCAGGGCCACGTCGCCGTGGCGCTTGGAGAGCTTCTCCCGATCGGTCCCGAGCACCAGCGGGATGTGCCCGAAGGCCGGCAGCGCATATCCGAGCGCCTGATACAGCAGGATTTGCCGGGGGGTGTTGGGGATGTGGTCGGCGCCGCGCACCACGTGAGTGACCCCCATCAGGGCGTCGTCCACCACCGCGGCGAAGTTGTAGACGGGCGTCTCCCGCTCGTCCGAGCGCAGGATGATGAAGTCGTCGATCTCCTCCGCCGCGACCTCGATCCGGCCCTGCACCAGGTCGTCCCAAGCGACCGTTCCTTCCGCCGGCGCCCGGAAGCGGATCGCCCGCCGCCGGCCGGCCACCGGGCCCTGCTCGCGGCACGGGCAGAGGCGGCGCAGCGACTGCTTGGCGGCGCGGCCCGCCTCCCGGCGCGCGGCCAGCTCCTCGGCCGTGCAGGTGCAGGGATAGGCCTGGCCGTCGCGCACCAGCCGCGCGACGTGCTCGCGGTAGATCCCCTCCCGCTCGAGCTGCCGGTAGGGCCCCGCCGGGCCGCCCACCTCCGGCCCCTCGTCCCAGTCGAGCCCGAGCCAGCGGAGCCCGTCCAGGATGGCGCGCACCGCCTCCTCGGTGGACCGCTCCACGTCCGTGTCCTCGATTCGGAGGATGAACGTCCCGTGGAGGGCGCGCGCCATCAGCCAGTTGTAGAGCGCCGTCCGCACCCCGCCCACGTGCAGGTACCCGGTGGGGCTGGGGGCGAAGCGGACGCGCAATCGTCCTGTGGTCGCCTGAGTCATGGGGGTCTCCCGAACCGATTGCCGATCGCGTTCGCCGTCCTCGCCGCCCGGAGAGCGCCCGACGGCGAAGGGTGCTATTCTGGCGCAGTGGCCAGGCGGGGTCAAGCAGAACCCGCGCCGGCCGCGCCCGGGTTGGCCTCGTCGGCCGCAGAGCCGGAAGGCGCGCCGGCCGGAATTTCCCCTTGCGTTTTGGCGGGTACCGCACATAGAATCACGCCACTTGCCTTACCGGCGTCCCGGTTCGCCTTGCGGGGACGGCCCGCCGGGCCGCGAGGGCTTTCCGCCCGCGCGAGGAGCGGTCGTCCGAGTTCTTCGGTAATCCTGGCGACAGCCTGCGGCTGCCCAGGGGAGGCGTGCGAGCACTATGGCTCAAGTGACGCTGGAAAACATCAGCAAGTCGTTCGACTCGGTGCAGGCGGTGCGCGATGTGAGTCTCGTCATCCAGGACAGGGAATTCGTGGTCCTGGTCGGCCCCTCGGGCTGCGGCAAGTCCACCACGCTCCGCATGGTGGCCGGCCTGGAGGAGATCACCGCGGGCACCATCAAGATCGGGGACCGGGTGGTGAACGATGTCCCACCCAAGGACCGGGACATCGCCATGGTGTTCCAGAACTACGCCCTGTACCCCCATATGTCCGTGTACGACAACATGGCCTTCGGCTTGAAGCTCCGCAAGTTCCCCAAGGCCGAGATCCAGCAGCGCGTCCAGGAGGCGGCCGAGATCCTGGGCATCCAGGAGCTCCTGCAGCGCAAGCCGCGCGCCCTCTCCGGCGGCCAGCGACAGCGCGTGGCGGTGGGCCGCGCCATCGTGCGCAAGCCCCAGGTCTTCCTCTTCGACGAGCCGCTCTCCAACCTGGACGCCAAGCTGCGCGTGGCCATGCGCGCCGAGTTGAAAAAGCTGCACGACCGGCTGCAGGCCACGGTCATCTACGTGACCCACGACCAGGTCGAGGCCATGACCATGGGCGACCGGATCGTGATCATGAAGGACGGGCTCATCCACCAGGTCGGGGCGCCATTGGAGGTGTACGCGCAACCCCAGAACCAGTTCGTGGCCGGCTTCATCGGCTCGCCCGCCATGAACTTCTTGCCTTGCACCGTCACCGAGAGGGACGGGCAGCTCTTCTTCACCCGGCCCAGCCTCAACTTGGCGGTCCCGTCGAGCCGGGCCAAGGCCCTGGCCGCCTACAAGGACAAGCCGGTGACCGTGGGGGTCCGGCCGGAAGACATGCACGAGGCTATCCCCCAGGATCCCGCCAACAGCTTCTTCGAGGCCCTGGTCGAGGTGGTGGAGCCGATCGGGCACGAGATCTACCTGGACGTGACGGTGGGCGACGTCGAGGTGGTTGCCCGAGTGAGCCCGGACACCCCGCCGAAGGTCGGCCAGAAGATCAAGCTCTCGACCATCACCGAGAAGCTGCACGCCTTCGACCCGCAGACCGAGAAGGCCATCGGCTAGCACCCACCCGATCGCGTCCGCATCTCCTCCCGGCGCTCTTTCCAGGGCGCCGGGATTTTTTTCCCCACGACGGGGCCCGAATCAACCGCCAAGGACGCCGAGGCAAATGAGATCAGTAACCACAGATTTCGCAGATTGCCCAGTCCAGGCTCACCCGCGCTCCCCTCGTGGCTCATCCGCCAAATCCGCATTCGCGCATTCCGCATTCGTCATCCCCTGCTCCTCTGCTCCTCTGCCCTCGACCTGCGCGGCCAGCGCCGCCGCGCGCTCGACCAGCGTGCGGATCTCCTCGAAGCCCTTCTGCCAGAAGCCGGGATCGTGGAAGTCCACCCCGAGCGACCGGAGCAGGGCCTCGGGCGCATCCGACCCGCCGGCCTCCAGGACGGCGATGTACTTCGGCACGAAGGCGGGGCCCTCCTCCTTGTACCGCCGATAGAGGGAGAAGACCAGCAGCTCTCCGAAGACGTAGCTGTAACAGTAGAAGCGGGAATGGATGAAGTGCGGGATGTAGGACCATCCCCAGCGGTACCCCTCCGCGATCTCCATGGCTTCCCCGTAGTAGGGCCGGTTGGCCTCCAGCCAGAGCTGGCCCACCGCGTCCGCGGTGAGGCGGCCGGCCTTACGGCGCGCGAAGGCCGCCTGCTCGAAACGCGTCAGGACGGTCTGGCGGAAGACCGTGGCGCAGGTGTCCTCGATCTTCCCGCAGAGGAGCGCCAGCTGGATGCGGGGGTCCGTCTCGGTCCGGAGCAGGTGATCGAAGACCAGGAACTCGCCGAAGACGGAGGCGGTCTCCGCCGTGGTGAGCGGGGTGTCGTAGTTGAAGAGGGTCTGCTTCCTGGCCAGCCAGCCGTGGATCCCGTGCCCCAGCTCGTGGGCCAGGGTCATCACGTCCCGCAGATTGCCCGTGTGGTTGCAGAGCACGTAGGGGTGCAGCGCCGGTGAGGGCGAGGCGCAGAATGCCCCGTCCTGCTTGCCCGGCCGCACCTCGGCGTCGATCCAGCGCCACTCGAAGAACTGGCGGGCGACGGCCGAGAAGGCGGGCGAGAAGGCGGCGAAGGCCTCCAGGACGAGATCCCGCGCCCGCGGGAAGCTCACGCGCGGCAGCTCCTGGGCGATCGGGGCGTACTGGTCATAGAGGGCCAGCCGCGGCAGGCCAAGCAGCCGCGCCTTCACCCGGAAGTAGTCCTGCGCCAGGCCGTAGTTCGCCTCGGTCACACTGAGCATGCGCTCCACCGCCTCCGCGTCGATCTCGTTGCCCAGGTGGCGGACCGCCATGGGGTGGGGGAAGCACCGCAGCCGATCCACCGTCAGGTGGTCCTGCACCAGCGTGTCGTAGACGAAGGTGAGCACGAGGTGGTGTTGCGCCAGGACCTCGAAGAGCGCGGCGTGGGCGCGCTGCCGCACCTCCCGCTCCGGCTCATGCAGGAGGGACAGGACCTCGGAGAGCGTCAGCCGCTCCTCCTTGCCGTTCCGCGTGAGCGGGAAGCAGAGGCTGGTCGTGAGCTCGGTGAAGAGCCGGGCGAAGGCGCGCGGGCCCGTGTTGTCCCGCTCGTTGAGCAACTGCTCCTCCGCCTCCGAGAGGGTGTGCGGCTGCATGCGCCGCGCCTGCGCGAGGTAGTGGCGGTATCCCGCCAGGACGGGATGCCCGACGAGACGCGCGGCCGCCTCGTCCGGCACCTCCAGCCACTCCAGGTCGAAGAAGAGGACGAGGTTGCCGATCTCGGTCGCCGCGAGCTCCACCCGCTCTCGGAGATCCCGGTGCGCCGGCCGGGTCGTGTCCGAGGCGTACAGGAGCGACGCGTAGGCCGAGGCACGCTCCAGGTCCCCCTGCAGCGCCTCCAGCTCTTGGATCGCGGCCAGGAGGTGCTCCGGCTGCGGGCCGCCGGGCACCTCGATGGTCCCCCGGTAGCGGCGGGCAAAGACCTCCGCGCGCGCCAGGCAGTCGTGGAGCGTCGCCGCGAGCCGGGGATCGTCGGGGGAGGCGAACAGGTCGCTCAGGTCCCACCGAACCCCGGTGGCACGGAACGTCTGGCTCACGCGCTGGTCTCCTCGTCGGGTACGGGCCAAGGGGTGGCGGATCGAGCGGATCGGCGGGTGCAACCGGCGCCGCCGCGCCCCTGCAGCCCGCCCCGCCTGGAAGCATTCTAGGGGGGGAACCGCAGAAAGGCAACTGGCACCGCGGCGCGCCGGGCTTTTGGCGGCAGGCGCGATATGCTATGCTGCCGCGCAGCAGGAGACCCGTCTCCGGAGAGGAGGCCCGTGCGCGACATCCCGGCGCCGCTTCGGCGGCTCCTCAAACAGGTCAGCCGCTCCTTCTTTCTCAGCATCGCCGTCCTGCCCGGTTCGCTGCGACGGCCGATCGGCGTCGCCTACCTCCTGGCCCGCGCCGCCGACACGGTGGCCGACACCCGGATCGTCACGCGACCGGATCGCCTGCGCATCTTGGATGGCCTTCGCCAGGCGCTGGATGCCCCGGCCGGCTCCTCGGCTCCGGACCTCACCGGTGCGCTCACGGGCTCGCAGTCGCCGGCCGAGCGGGCGGTCCTCCTCCGGCTGGACGAGGTCTTCGCCGCCTTCGCGGAGCTCTTGCCGGGAGATCGGCGGGGGGTGCGCGACGTGGTGCAGAGGCTCATCCAGGGCATGCAGACGGACCTCACCACCTTCCCGGGCGAGACCGAGGCCGAGCTCGCCGCCCTCGAAGCGCGGGCCGACCTCGACCGCTACACCTACTTCGCCGCCGGCTGCGTGGGGGAGTTCTGGACCGAGATGACCATGGCCCATCGCCCGGCCTGCCGGGCCTGGGACGGCGACCTCAGGGGGCGCCAGGGCAAGCGCTTCGGCCAGGCCCTCCAGATGACGAACGTCCTCCGGGACCTCGCCCAGGACCTGCGGATCGGCCGCTGCTACGTGCCCCGGCAGGAGCTTCTCGCCCACGGCCTCCGTCCCGCCGATCTGCTTCACCCGGGAAGCCTCGAGCGATTTCGCCCGCTCCTCGCCGATCTCCTCCGCCTGACACTCACCTACTATGCCGAGGCGTGGGACTACATCGCGGCGCTGCCCGGCACCGAGGTGCGGATGCGGCTCGCCTGCCTCCTGCCCGTCTTCATCGGCCTCGCGACCCTCGACCGGATCGCTTGCGCCCGCGGGCTGCTCGACCCGGCGGTGCACGTAAAGATCCCGCGGTCCACGGTCCGCGGCATCCTGCTGCGATCGGTCGCCGCCCTCGGGAACGGCAGCGCGCTCGCCGGATATCACCGCGGCCTTCGCGCCGCGGTGGAGCGTGCGCTGGGGCCATGAGGCCCGCGAGGCAGGCAGACCCGGAGAGGGTCCGCGCTCACGCCTGGGTGTCGGGGCGCGTGCAGGGGGTTTACTTCCGTACCTATGCCGAGGACGAGGCGGCCTTCCGCGGCGTCGCGGGTTGGATCCGGAACTGCCCGGACGGCCGCGTGGAGGCGGTCTTCGAGGGACCGCGCTCGGCCGTGGAGGCCATCATCGTCTGGTGCCAGCGGGGCTCGCCGGCCTCCCGGGTGACGGGGGTCGAGGTCGCCTGGGAAGCGCCGGAAGGTGAGCGCGGCTTCACCGTACGTGCCTGAGGTGTCCGAGGGAGGAAATCGTGTGCCCCACTGAGCCAGTTCCGCGCGTGACCGGCATTCTCGAAACCGTCCTGTACGTGGCCGACCTCGAGCGGGCGGAGGGCTTCTACCGCGACGTCCTGGCGCTCAAGCAGATCGGGAAGGAAGCCGGCCGCCACGTGTTCTTTCGCGTGGGATCGGGCGTCCTGCTCCTGTTCCGCGCCGAGCGGACGCGGCAATCCGGCCGCCTGCCCCCCCACGGGGCCGACGGCGCAATCCACGTCTGCTTCACCGTCGCCCCGGACGAGTACGAGACCTGGAAGCAGCGCCTCCAAGGCCATGGCGTCCCCATCCAGCAGGAGGTGGCCTGGCCGCACGGCCGGTCGTTCTTCTTCCGGGACCCCGACGGCAACCTGCTCGAACTGGCCGACGCCGATCTCTGGCCTCGCTGAGGCGCCGCATGTCGCGACGGAGAGTCCGCTGTCCGCAGTGCGGCCGGTGGTACGCCTGGGGGGCCACCGCCTGTCCGGCCTGCCATGTGGGCCTGGAGCTGTTCTCGGACCCCGAGCCGGACCCGCAGCCCCTCGCCGTCTTCGAGACGGCGGACCGCTTCTCCCTCGAGATCGTCGTCTCGCTGCTCGAATCCCACGGCATCCGCTGTCAGATTCTCGGGCACGACGACGCCATCCATCTGGGCGCGGGCTCGGCCGGATTCTGGCGCGTCCTGGTGGCGGCCGCGGACGAGTCGCTGGCTCAGGAGATCCTGGATGCAGAGATCGGGCCGGATGCAGCCGACAGCTAAACCCAATTATCCGGGAATGGGAATCCACCAGGAGGAGAAGCGGTATTCGGTATTGTTCGGATCGAAATCGCGAAACCCGAGACCGGGGTTCAGGCGGAGATCCGCGTAGGTGTAATCCTCCACCAGCCGATCGCGCCAGTCATAGACCAGGATGCGGATGGGCAGGTGGTGCTCCTCGTCGAACCCGAGCACCACCCGATAGGCGTAATAACCGGCCCGGGAATCCCGGGGCAGGATACCCTCGATCTGGCGGACGCGCCGCCCCGCCGCCTCGCCCATGCCCCGGTCGATCACGCGCAGCACCCCGCTCTTAGCCGCGCGCTTGGTATTCTCACCAATGATTTCGAGGAGTCGGCCGATTCCCATAGTCGTGCACCCCGGCGAACTGCTGCTCCGCCTGCTCGAGGCGGCGGAGGAGGTCCCCCTCGCCCGCCCCGCCGGCCAACGGGGGGACGGAGCACCACGCCCCGAGCGTCCCGAGGAAGACTGCCACCCAACGCTGCCACCGCATCTCGACTCCATCTCACGATTGCCTGTCTGGAGGCGGGCGCGGGACCTTCGCCCGGCGCGCGCCGCCCGGGACCGCGCGAGCGGGGTCTCTTCAGAAGGCCTCGAGGGAGGCCTGGTAGGCGTCGTAATTCCGCCGCATCTCGGCCAGGCTATCGCCGCCGAACTTCTCGCGCAGGGCGCGCGCAATCTCGAAGGCGACCACGGCCTCGCCCACCACCGCCGCGGCGGGCACGGCGGTGATGTCCGTCCGCTCCACTCCCGCCCGGCTCGCCTCCTTGGTGACAACGTCCACGGAGGCCAGGGGGCGGTACTGCGTGGAGATGGGCTTCATGGCGGCCCGCAGGATGATGGGCTGGCCGGTCGTGATTCCCCCCTCCAGCCCGCCGGCGAAGTTCGTCCGGCGGAAGAACCCTGCCGGACCGCCCGTTTCGCCCGAGGCGCGATAGAAGATCTCGTCCTGCACCTCGAAGCCGAACCGTCGCGCCATCTCGAAGGCCGGGCCGATCTCGACCCCCTTGACGGCCTGGATGCTCATCAGCGCCTGGGCCAACCGCCCGTCCAGCCGGACATCCCAGTGCACGTGGCTGCCGAGCCCGACCGGAACGTCCAGGACCATCACCTCGAAGACCCCGCCCAGCGACGTCCCCTGGGCCTGCGCCTCGTCCACCTTCGTCATGATCCGCTGTGTGGCCACGGGGTCGGCGCAACGGACGGGGGACGCGTCTGCCTGCGCCTGGATCTCTGCGAGGCCGAGACCCGCCGTGTCCGCGCGGATGCCCCCCATTTGCACCACATGGCCGATCAGACGAATCCCGAACTGGCGGAGCAGGCACTTACAGACCGCTCCGACCGCCACTCGCGCCGCCGTCTCCCGCGCCGAGGCGCGCTCCAGGACGTTGCGCAGGTCGTGCTGATCGTACTTGAGGCCGCCGGCGAGGTCGGCGTGGCCGGGGCGCGGCCGGTGCACGGGGGGCTTCTCCGCGACGCGCGTCGCCGCCTCGGCCTCCGGGGCCATGGTCACCCGCCAGTTCTCGTGGTCCCGGTTCCGGACCAGGAGGCTGATCGGGCTCCCCAGGGTCTGGCCGTGCCGGATTCCGCCGAGGATCTCCGCGCGGTCCTCCTCGATTCGCATGCGGCCGCCCCGGCCGTACCCGCGCATGCGGCGCGCGAGTTCCTCGTCGATCGCGGCGGCGGAGACCGGCACGTGGGAGGGCATCCCCTCCAGGATGGCCACCAGGGCCGGACCATGAGATTCGCCAGCCGTCAGATAGCGCAGCATGAGGTGTCCTTTCGTTGTTCCGCTCGCGAGACGCGGCGCCAGCACCACAGGGCGAAGAACAAGGCGGCGACGTGTCGCCGCACTCCAAAAGGGAAAACGCACCCGCGCGGGGGTGCGTTTTCCTCAGGGACTCGATGGAGGGCGGCGGGGGCTACATCACCCGCGCCTCCTCCAGGATGGTCGGGGTCAGGAAGATGAGCAGCTCGTTCTTGACGTCCGACACGGTGTTGCTCTTGAACAGCATCCCCAGGATGGGGATCTTCCCCAGCCAGGGGACCCGGG
>Ga0315294_10003809_pt1 | contig 16436 bp, 15 predicted proteins | sample YL17G13_40_MG_FD_203626 | JGI IMG/M metagenome (GOLD analysis project Ga0315294, IMG submission 203626) | Sediment microbial communities from Yellowstone Lake, YNP, Wyoming, USA - YL17G13_40 | ecosystem: Environmental > Aquatic > Freshwater > Lake > Sediment | place: USA: Wyoming | collected... | reverse complement strand
GCGCCGTGCCGGTGCCCTTTGCTCAAAGCTGCTTCTAACTTTCCTTTAGCACCCTCTGCCGGTCTTCCAGCTCTTGCAACTCATTTCTCTGGCGCTGGCGGAGTTCGCGCCTCTCCCTTTCCATCTGATGCTTCATTAGCAGCCGCTGGGACTTGGGAACCGGCTGCGCTTTGAGGGCCTCTTTGGCGAAACTCTGTTTCATCTTCAGCGCCTGTCGCTCCGCCTTCTGATGCGCCTTCACTTCCTGTTTCTCGGCTTTAAAGTCCTGCGCGGGGGCTCGGGACGCCGCAGTCAACAGCAGGATAAAAGCCGCCATCACCGCAAAGAGAAGTTTCCGCATTCTGCCTCCCTGGAGACCGCATGATTAAAGGCGCAGGTGGCCACACCTCTTCGGTCGTCCGGGCACCAACCTCGAACATCCCCTCTCGGGCCGAATATAAGCCACAATCGGCCTTTTGTAAAACAAATCCTGGAAGGTCATCCCCTAGTTGAATCCCGCCTCGCTCCACTTGCGCAGCGTGTCTTTAACCAGCGTGGCGACGCAAGCGTTGACGCGGCGGAAATAGTCGTCGGCTTTCTTTTGGTCGAAATCGCGCGGCGCCCCCTCACCCTTCTTGTAGAGTTCGATAGGCGAAGGAAAGGGCGTCGCCGACCATTCCCCGGGCGCGGGAATGGGGGTGGTAGTTACCGCGGAGAGACGCTCCTTTTTCACGAGCTTGGGATTGATTGCCTGGATGAACACGGTCTCGTTTTCCCCCGCGTGCCCGCCGGGCGTGCCAAAGACTTCCTGGGTAACGTCCGCACAGGCAGCCCACCAATTCACCACCAGCGTATTGACCTTGTACTCGAGCGCTGCCTCCTGCGCCAACCGATTCAGGATCTCGGTCTGTGGCCCGCCGTGCCCGTTGATGATGATGATGTTCTTGAAGCCGTTACGCACCAGGCTCAGCAGCACCGCCCGCACGTAGGGCGCGTAAACCTCCGCCGGAATGTGCGTCCCGCCCGGATACGGCGCCAGGCTACCCGTCACGCCATAAGGGATGTGCGGCGCAATCAGGGCATTCACTTCGGGCGCAATCGCCTCCGCAATCTTCACCGGCGCCAGGTTGTCGGCGCCGTTGTTGACGACTCCGTGCGCCTCCACCGTCCCCGTCGTCAGCAGGACAGTTTTCACCTTGGCCGGGACAATCTCGCGGAACTCCATCCAGTTCAGGTCGTCCATCGAGCGCGAGGGTACCTGTTGCGCAGAAACGGGCACAATCAGCAGACACACGTAAGAAAGTAGACACAGAAGACTGCGGCTCCATCTCATTCGCCACCTCCACACAGACGGGCAGGGGCAACCGGGCAGGTTGCCACTACCGACAGTCACTCGTCAACGCTTGACACCCATGGCGAGCGCCACCAAGTCCGCCATCCGGCGGATGCGGCTTTCCGAGAGGCGGCGGGCAGAGACGGGCTGCCGGCCCTCGAAGAGGGTCTTGTCGAGCAGGTGCATGTTTTCGCATTTGGCAATCGAGGGTTGGGGCAGGCCAGTCTCGCCTGGGGGCAATTCGAGATGTGTCTCATATCGCTTCGGGGAGGTTGACAACGGAATCACCAACACATCTTCCCCATAGCGGTTTCGGGCCTCGGTAGAAACCACCGCCACCGGGACAGGCCTCTGGTGCGGGTCCCCTGGTATCTGAATGAAGTAGATTGCGCCGCGCTCGGGCATAGGCTACTCGCGAGTCAGTGTCTTGGCAGCTTGTTCGGTAGCGAATCTAGCCCAGGCTTTCTGTTCAGCTCGCTCCTCCATGGACATGCTCAAGTAGTACGCCTTCTCCCGCTCCGCCATCAGTTGCCGCCACAAGACCTCTTCCAGCGCTGCGGAAAAAGTCGGCAGGTCCGCCTCGCGCTGGTACTGGGTAAGGCGCGCAATCAACTCCGGGGCAAGCGTAGCGCTTACCTTCACTCTGTTGCGTGTGGCCCGTCGGGGCATAAGCATCCTCCACCTGTAGTCTTATTATCGGACACAGGTAGGACGAAGTCAAGAGACTCCAAGATCGGTTTTTCACGCTTTCGACCAAAACGCGCTATCACGAGGAAGTTGACTCGGAAATGGCGCCAAGAGCCGTTAAGCCTCCTCGACCAGTTTCAGCCCCAGCAGGTGGCCCATCTGATGGGCGGCGCGCAGGTGGTCGCCGTAGAACAGGACGCGATGCAGGCCAGCGCCGTAATTCTCGAGCATCCTGGCGGCGTCCTTCACTTTAGTTGTGACTTTCGTGCGGCACCCACGAGGCAGGTCCGGGGTAGCGATGATGCGGCCTGTCGAGATGAGCAGCGTGTTGGCATCCGCCAGTTTGGCGACGGTAACAGTCTGGCCCACGCGCATGTTGACCTGCATGGACACTCCCTTATTGTCCTCCATGTGCGACCGCACGATATAGGGTGCCGCCGGCCCTTGAGGCCCGTCCAGCCGCGTGGCCGAGACGCAATGCGCATGGATCACGGTATTCGTCGCCGTGTCGAAGATCGGGTCGCTGACGAAGCCCGGTTTCCCCGAATAATACGCGAACAGCATCTGGGTGAAAGTGGTTTCCAGATCACCCTCGCAGACCCCGTGCAGCCCCCGGTCATTGAGCTTGGACCAGGCCACGCAGGGATAGGCCGGCAATTCCCCGCGCCGGAAGCCTCCCAGGCAGTCGATGGTGATAGCGTTCGCCTGCTCCTCTTCCATCAGCTTTTCCACCGCCTGGTAAAGGCGAAAGGAGTCCGCCACCTCGGCAGGTTTCGGCTCCACGACCTTCAACGCGGCAGCCGTAAACTTCGCCGCATCGCGCCGCGCCGCTTCCTGGTCGGCCGCCTGGTAGAGGCTTTGCAGGCGCGAGTAATCAAGGAACCGGATCGGCGTGCCAAACTTCTCCTCCAGGGCTCGGCTTGACTCCGTGTGTTCACTCCGCGGACTCACGCACAAGATGCGGCTTTGCCTCATCTGCTGGCGCGCGGCCATCACCCGCAGCGGCGTCTCCAGGTCGGCGAAATTGCTGCTGGCCACCACCTCGATAAGCCGGCCTCTCGCCCGCAGCGCCGACCATTCCGACCAGTCATGGCCGCTGTAAGGCTGCGAGAACAGCACCAACGGCAATCCCACCTCGCTAAGTGGTTCAATCATATTCATGACCGTCGAGGTCAGGTTGAACACCAAGAGCCCGTCCGCCTGCCGGAGCGACGGCTGAAGGCGGGACAGGTCATCCGGCACGCGAAGCAGTTCGTGGCCGAAGAACTGCACGGCCGGCTCGGGTCGCGCCTCATAACGCGCCAAGACGGCGCGGATGCGGCGGATGTCGTCCTGAGGATCAAAGTCCGGGCGGGGCCAGGTGGGGATGGGTTTCGCCAAGTACAAGGTCAGGATGTTCGCGCGCGCTCGGCGCTCGGCAGGCGCTCCAGGCGGGCTCGCCCCGCCGCGTGCGGTCGCAGATGATGCCTTCGAACTGACCCCGCTGGCCATGGCTACCGTGGCAGCGGCCGAACCCAGAAACGCTCGGCGAGAAAGGTGATGGCGTGTCTTCATGATTCCTCCTTTGCGAATATTCTCCAACTTGGTGGCGTCCACAGAGCCCGGTCTCTAGGGCCGCAGTCCCCCGCACGGGCGGTGGTCGAAGCGGCACGACGAGTTCTCATGACGCTAGACAGAGGTTGTGCGCGCTGAGGAAGGGCAAAAGAACTTGTAGAGCATCCATCCCAGTACGCCGCCGCCGGCGAGCAGAAGAACTGCAAAAAGGGCGAACACGACCCACTGCCCTTGCACGGGCAACGCCCGCGGATCGAAGTAAGGGCGCAGATAAGCAATGCGCAGCAGATGCCGGACCACCGCCATCAGGCTTACAGTCCCGATGATGGCCACCGCACTGGCAGCCGGACTCCGCGGCGCGGCCGCTAGCGCCAGGACCGCCAGCACCACGGCGACGGCGAGGATGGCCGAGGCCAGCCAGTCGCCTCCCAGGAACAAACTGCGAATTTCCGGCGGAAGGCTGAAAAGAAATCCCAACCCAACCAGGAACTCGATGCCGGTGCCGGCCATAAACCACTTGGCCCCGTATCCGCGCGCCCAGGCCGCCAGTTCAGGAGCTTCCTGACGCCAAGCCCGCGCCAGCAACGCTAGACCCAACCCGGCCACGGCGACCGCCGCCACCAGAAAGTGCGCGAAGCGCGCCATGGTTCCCACATCGAAAGACCCCAGATAATTTCCCACGGGAGTCTGGAGAAACTTGGCGTAAAAGTCCTGGGGGTGCTGCATCAAGCTCAGGTTCTGGGTGAAGGTCATCATGATGTGGAGCAAGAGGAGCGCGGTCAGCAGCATCACCCAGAACGCGCGCGCGCCCAGAACCTCCTGCTGGAAGTTAAACCAATAAATCCCGTAATAGGCCACCAGCAGAAACAAGACCACCGCCAGCCAGGGCCAGGCCATCAGCACCGAGGAAGTGTAGAAGAGCTGGCCGTAGAGAAGTTGCACGAACAGAAGCGGAGCAACACCGAAGGTGATCGTGAACGCCACCACAGGGGGCAGGACGCGTGCGGCCCGCCGCGCCAACTCCCGGTGGCGACGGTCGCGCCGGCCGAGATACGTCGAGACGGCGAGGATCACCGCTCCCCCCACCAGCAGATTCATGGGCAACACATGCAGGACGTAGGTGAAGACGAGCAGGATTTGCACCAGCCACGGCGGTGCGGGCAACGGTATGGGCACAGGTGCGGGAATCACCGGGTTCATGGTTTCGTCGCTCCCGGGCGCTCAGCATCCGGGGCCTCAGCCTGCACTCCCGGGTGGACTGGCTCGCGCATGGTCGGTTGCGGATTCAAGCTCAGCAGCCACGCCTTCAGCGCCCTACGCTCGGCATCTGTCCCCACAAAGGGCGGCATGAAACCCTTCAGCTCATTCAGGTGCAGAAGCTGGTAGTCGATCATCTCCGCGCTCCAGCCCTTCACGGCAAACCGCATGCTGTTGTAACCGTCCACGGTGTGACAGCTCGCGCATACGACGCGGAAAATCTCCCCGCCGCTCAACTCGGGCCTCTCAGGGTCCACCGTGTGATGGCGGACCCAAAGTGCCGAGTTCAAGATCCCTCGCTCGCGCACTTTTGCCACGTCTGCCACCCGCAGGGTGTTGGAGTACATGTAGTTGTAAATGATGTAAGGCTTGCGGATCGCCTCGCGCACCCATTCCGTAACCCCGGTGGTGGAAAGCGCCAGCACGGCGATGAGGAAAGCAAAGGTCAGGTTGAAATAGCGCGGATGCTGATAAGGGCCAAAATAGGTGAAAACCACCACCAGCATTGAGAAGAAGATCGAGAGCCCGGCAAAGATCATCACCGGGGGCGCGGCACCCATGGGGATCTCGCGCGCCAGGGGGGGCAGCGTCGCGATGTACCAGACGCTGGCCAGCGGGATCACCGAGGTTCCGGCCAGGATCCACTTGGCAGCGTAGCGGACCACCTCCAGGCGCAGCGCCACGTCGCGGATGGTGGCCGCCGTCACCAGGGCGTAGACACCGGCCAGCGCCACCGAGACTGCGGTACGCATCAAACAGGACGGCAACATGCTGGGATTGAAGAAGGCTGCGGCGAAACTCGGCGCCTCAAGCCACTTCCCCGGCGTCAACATGAACGCCAGAATGCCGTTGATGACAAACAGGCTCAGCCACGCGGAGACGAAATAGATCCAGCCCACTAGGAGGTGAGTCTTGGGGTCCAGCCGATCCCAGCCGTAGTAATAGATGAACGCGGCGGCTATCTCCACGAGGAAGAAGACCCACTCGATGGCCCAGCCCCAGACAAAGACGTGGAGCAGCGTAGCCGTGGCCTCGGGATTGACGAGCCCAATCGCCCACCAGATGCCCACCCCGCTCACGGCGCCAAACACCAAGACCACCAGCACGAAAAACGTCGAGTGGGATTTCACGTATTCCAGAAGCGCGGCATTGTTCTCGCGGTAGGCCTTACGCTCCGTGATGGGCAGGAATAGCCCGCCCCCCACGGCAAAATGCGAGACGAAGACGTGTAGGATGGCAATAATGCCGATGACGAGCCCGCCGCCCAGCAGCGGCGGCTCCCAGACGGGGTAATTCATCGTCAGACCGTGGCGCAAACGCTTCGCGTTGCGGCCAAGATGCTAGTCCTCACTCCTCCGAATTTCAACGAAAATCATGCCCGGGTGACTGACCCGCACGCTGCTCGCTTCCGCCCGCCGCGGGTGCCCTTAGCGACCGAGAGAAGGTTTGCTAGAATAGGTGCTCGGTCTCTGCGGAGGAGGTGTAATGTCCACGGTCCCGGTTGGCCAGAAGGCGCCACGCTTCGAGCTGAAGACGATGGAAGGCAAGGCGCATTCCTTGCAGGAGGCGCTGGCGCGTGGTCCAGTGCTGGTGGCGTTCTTCAAGGTGGAGTGTCCAACCTGCCAGTACACGTTTCCCTTTGTCGAACGCTTGTACCAGCAGTTCCACGCCCAGGGCGTCCAGACTTGGGGCATATCGCAGGATGACGTTCGCGACACTCAGCGCTTCGCCAAGGAGTATGGCGTCACCTTCCCGGTCCTGATTGACCGCCACCCCTACCAGATCTCGCGCGCCTATGGGCTCGAGCACGTTCCCACGGTGTTCTTGATTGGCGCGGACGGGCGCGTGGAGCTGGTGAGCGACGGCTTCGCGAAAGCCGATCTCCTGGAGACGCAGCAGCGATTGGCGAAGGTCTTCGGCGTCAACCCTGCTCCTCTTTTCCAGCCTCGCGAAAACGTTCCCGATTTCAAGCCTGGCTGAGGGTCCAAAAGCTAGGCTTGGTCCAAGCCCTCAAAAGCAGTTACCAGTTGCCGGTTGCCGGTTGCCAGTTGCCGGTTGCCAGTGCTCAATTCCCAAGTGTCAGGCCCTACAGGAGTGCCAGGACGCTCCCGCGGACTCTCACAGTGACTCTGTTTCGTGTTGCCAGTCCTGTTTCTTGTGTTTAGGCGGCTTGCGCTTGCGGCTTTCATGTCGTTGCAGAGGCGGAGGTGAGCCCGAAAGTAATCGCGCCCGCCGCTTGACTTCCTTGGCGGCACGAAAGGGTTTCGGCTTGGGCGGCTTGCGAGGACTCATGGTGAGAGATGTGGCGGAAGTGTGTCGGAATCGAACCGACCGTCCCGATAGAATCGGGACCGCAGGATTTGAAGTCCCGGGCGGACACCAGCCCGCATGCACTTCCGCACTGATTCTACTATACCTGGAATCGGCGGTCATCCCCGACAACCTGATTACAGCCGAAGCCGCTGCTGCGCCTTCCATCGAGGCGCCGGTAGCTCCAATCAGCACGCCCCCATTCGCCTCCCATATGGGAAAGGTTCAGCCAAGCTGCGCTTCGTTGACGCTTCCTGTACAATCTTCGCCAGTCAGCCGGAGAATCATGGGTGGACTGCACCACCTGAGTTTCAGACACGCCGGCTAAGAAGAGACTGCAACGGGAGCGAGGACAACCATGTCAGGAAAAGCCTTGTACTTGGGGGTTACCCTGGGATTGTGCAGCACGCTTTTCCTCGGGGCCGAAGCATTGGGACAGCAGGCATCCGGACCGAGCGCCGCAGGAGGCCGCGAGCCTTTTCGCTGGCCGGCCGGAAAGCAGGCGGCAGTGAGCCTTACTTTCGACGATGCCCGGTTGAGCCAGATTGATACCGGCTTGGCGCTGCTGGACAAGTACGGCATAAAGGCAACCTTCTACGTATCCGTCGACAACCTCGAGAAACGGCTGGAGGGCTGGAAGCGCGCCGTGGCCAGCGGGCATGAAATCGGCAACCATTCGAGGACACATCCCTGCACGGGCAACTATGAATTCTCGCTGAAGAATGCGCTTGAAGACTATACCCTGCCGATGATGGAGAAGGAGTTGGACGGGGCCAGCGCCGATATTCAGCGCTTGCTCGGGGTCACACCCCTGACTTTCGCTTATCCTTGCGGCCAGAAGTTCGTGGGGCGAGGGCGAGAGGTGAAAAGCTACGTGCCGCTGGTGGCCGAGCGATTCATCGTTGGGCGCGGCTACCTCGACGAAGCAGCGAACGACCCGGCGTTCTGCGATCTGGCGCAGGCGACGGGCAGGGGCTTCGACGACCTGAATTACGAGCAGGTCAAAAAGCTGGCGATGCAGGCCAGGGAGCAAGGAAGGTGGCTGATTCTGGTGGGCCACGAGATCGGCGCCCCGGCCTTCCAGACTACTGACGCCGCAGCGCTGGAGGCTCTGTGCCAATACGCACGAGACCCTGCCAACGGATTATGGGTTGACACCGTCGCCGCCATTGGCAAGTACATCCGCGAGCAACGGTCGGCGAAGGGAAAATGAAGCGGTCGTGCCACTCGGTTGAGACGAGATTCCCCTGCTGACAAGCGCTTTCCCTCGAAACCGCGAGAGAGGTCGCGCCTGTTCGACGCGGAGAAGGCGCGCTTGCCACGCCCAAGCTGCAAAAGATCGCAACGTTGCCTGAACTCTGCTATCCTGAGTTGGGCAGGCAGGAAAACAGGGGAACAAACCTGGGAAAAGCAACGGGCTGTATTCCACTCGACAACCGCTGCGGGGCATTGGGAGCGATAGCCAGCGCTCTGACGGGAATCGCTCGGCTGCTCGGCGCCTCGCTCCTGCTTGCCTTGTCGGCGCTGGGCCAAGGGCCGTGCAGCCTGGACTTTCCGCACGACTCGAACCCAACGCCGATCACCGACGAAGATATCTGTAACTTCCACCAGGTGGACGCGGACCTCTACCGTGGCGCCCGCCCGCGGCCCAGCGCCTACGCGAGACTGGTGCTGCTGGGGATTCGCACCATCATCAACCTGGAAGAACCTGAGTACGCCGAGCGAGAGAAGTCGGTGCTCGATGAACTCAACGCGACCCTGAAACCCGAGCAGCGCATCAACTTCATCTCCTTCCCCATCGACCTGAGAGCAATCGCGACGACCGGCGTCCCTCACGAGCGCTTGCAGGATCTGTTCCAGCAGATAAAGAAGGCTCAGAAGCCCATCTTCCTCCATTGCTATCACGGCAAAGACCGCGCCGGCGCAATTGTGGCCCTCTACAGGATGAGGCGTCAGGAGAAGTCATACGAGGAAGCAACCGACGAAGCTTTCCATTACCGGCTGAGCCGGCGTGACGTGGGCATGCAGAACACCATCGGCCGCTACAAGAACCCCAAGAAGCTCAAATCCCTTCCCCGCCCTTGACCGTTCAGCGAGCGGACCGTTCCTCATCTGAATCGACACTACCGCCTTAGGTGCAGCATTCAGGCTGGACACTCCGCGCGAAGCTTGGCAGAATGAAGAAGAGGTTTCAGGTGCCGGGTTCCAGTTGACCACCACCGAAATTCTTCCCTGACACCTGCTCTTATCGGGGCGTGGCGCAGCCTGGTAGCGCGCTTGCCTTGGGCGCAAGAGGTCCCCGGTTCAAATCCGGGCGCCCCGACCACCTCCCACGCTTGGACTGTCCTGCCGCGCAGCCTGGTAGCGCGTCCCGATCCTGGATCGGGAAGGTCCCCGGTTCAAATCCGGGCGCCCCGACCAGAAGTACAGTTGCCAGTTGCCAGTTGTCAGTTACCAGTTAGCAGCTTCCCGTTTCCAGTTTTCAACTTTCAGCGATCAGTGCTCCTCCCTAAAGGACAATGAGGTGTTGTCGGACAGTCGCGCAGCGCGGGCCGGCCGTAGCTCACTGGGCAGAGAGCGGAATTTCGAAACCCGGCGCAAATCCGGAAACAACGTACTGCACCAGGGCATCGAGCAGGTAGGTGGCATAAGGATCGGTGCCGTAGGTGGTGCCCAGGGAAAACGTACAGATCAGCAGTTTGCCTTTTCCGCAGCGGGCTTGGACGAGCGTGCCGACGTTCAAGTGAATCCAGCCGTAGAAAATTCCCGCCAGCACGTCGTTGAAAGATTCGGGTGTTACGCCCTGTACCACCGTGCTCGGCGTCACAGCCTGCATCTCAAATCCGGGGAAAACGTCAAACCCAATCAGGGTGAACGGCTGCCGATCCTTGCGAATCCAGAGAAAGCTGGAAATCCAGTTCCCGCTGAGGTCCGAGCCGGCGCGGGGAACGATTTCGATGCCGGGGGCGAGCGTCTGGCGGTCGGCGGCCAGCAGAATGACGCGCCCTCCGCCTTGAAGCATCTTTTTCACGTCGTCGTCGAAGACTGACGTAACCAGGACCGGCAACGCCTCGGAACCCGTGGGCGCCAGGTAATTCCGCGCGCGCATCTCGTTTACTAATCGCCGCAGACGCCCCGCAGGATCGTGAAACGACACTGGCGGCGGAAGGTCAGCGGCTTTGGGCGGATAGAAGTAAAGGTCGAGAGCGGTTTCCGAAACAGGTTTGCCGTCGGCGGTGAGGCGGAGCTTCAAAGCTCTCTTGGCGGGCGCTTGTTCAGCGGGCACGGTGAATTCAATCGTGCCCACGCTCAGGACCGTTCCGGACGCAGGCGCAGGGACGGTGAAACTCCCCTTGAGCGGTGTGCCCTCGACTTCCCAAGTCACCTGGGCATCGCTAAACGCCCCGGCGCTGTAATGGGAGACATAGACCGCAGCTCGCGCCTCTTCCCCGGCCGTCAGGTTCCGCTTCTCCACGCGCGCCAGCACCAGGTCGTCCTGTTGCAGTTTCCGCAGCCGCTCGGCGTGGGCCTTGGGCTGGCGCCACATGTCGAGCAAGCCGTTTGCCTCCCAGTTGAGGTCGGTGAATTCGGTGATGACGTAACCTTGGATTTCCGGATGCGCGCGCAAGGTCTCGATTTCATACTGGAGCGCCCGGTATTGATGCCACTCGGTCGCTTCCGCCAGAGCGTTGACATCGGCAAAGAGCGATGAGTACTGGTATTCCGCAAAACGTTTCTCGACGCCCTCGGGCCGGGTGATACTGCGGTCTCCGAAGCCTCGCGCCAACCACCAGGGTTTCACTTCGGGAACACGCGGAAGCCCCCAGTTCCCGAATTCGGAAAGCATCAAGGGCTCGTCGCCGCGCGGCGTGGCATCGCCGTAAGGACTGAAAAGCCAGCCGGGCCGTCGCGCCATGTCGCTTACCAGGCGGTCAAAATCGGATGCGTAGTCGGGAATGGCGTTGTACTGGTGGAAGTCCGCGATGTCAGTCGCCAAGTGGAAATTATCGCAGCAGGCGCTATTGTCCACCACCAGCCAGCCCGGCACCATCGCCTTGGCTTCACTGTACGCCCGCTTGAGCCAGTCGCGTTGCGCGGCCTCCTTGAGGTCGGCGCCCCAACTCTCGTTGATGACGCTCACGATGACGATGGAAGGATGGTTCCAATCGCGTTCCACCATGCCGCCGAGCGTCGCCAGGGCGCGGCGCTTCGCGTCTTCCGTAAGCACGTCCCAGTTGGGGATTTCATACCAGACCAGGACTCCGACCTCGTCCGCCGCCTGGAGGTAGCGCGGGTCGGGAACCTTGATGTGGCAGCGGAGCATGTTCAGCCCCAGCGCTTTCGCCTGCTGCATCTCGTTCTTCAAATAGTCGAGCGAAGGGGGCGTGTAAATCGTCTCCGGATAGAAATCCTGGTCGAGTGCCGCGCGAAGATAAATCGGCTGTCCGTTCAGGAAGAACTTCCCGCCGCGAGTTTCGAACGTCCGAAACCCGAAGCGGTAGCGCTGGTCGTCGCCGGAACTCAACCAGGCATGAAGCGTGTAGAGCGCAGGAGTGGCGGGGCTCCAAAGATTCGGGCTGGCGAGTTTGCCCGAGAACTCGTACTGCGCCTGCCCGGCAGTCAAATCATGCGACTCTTTCCACACTACGTTGTCCGCCGCGTCACGGATCTCGGCACCCACGTAAGCAGGCTTCTTGAGCTCTGCCCCGGCGGGTGGGTTGACCAGCGGCACACTGATCTTGAAGGCCCCGTCGGCGCTCGCTGACACGCGCACGGCGCCCAGATGCATGCGGGGCCGGATGTCGAGTTCCACGTCCTGCCACAGGCCGCTCGTCTGGACATACCAGTTCTGTTTTCCATGAGGAATCTCGGCATACTTGATGCCTTGCACTTGGCTGACATTTCCTCCCGCGTCGCCTACCCGCACCGCAATTTGGTTCTCGCCCGCGCGCAGTTGAGACGTGACGTCGAACTCGAACGGCAAGTAACCGCCCTCGTGGGAGCCCACTTTCTGGCCGTTTACGTAGACCTCCGCCAGGTAATCCACCGCGCCGAACCGCAGCACCGCCACCCGGTCCCCGCCCAGAGCCTCCACGGTGACGGAGCGCCAGTACCACGCCACCCCTGCGTAGTCTCGCAAGTCCGCAAACTGCGATTGCCACGAGGATGGGACGCGGGTCGGCCGAACATCGCGAGCCGAAGCAAGGTCAGTCACCTGGAGGGTGCCCGAGGGATCAGCGACGAAATTCCAGTCGCCATTCAACGAGACCGGTTGGCTCGCCGCGGCTCGGGCGACGGTTGCTCCCAGGCCAACCGCGAGCCAGAGGAAAATTGCTGAACGCCATCCGGACATGCGCATGAATCCTACCTCAAAGATGAAATCGCAGGAATTGCCGCACTGCCGCTACACCCGAAACCCGCCGGAGGCGACCCGCAGAGGGAATTCAGCTTACGCAGCGTTCTACCCCGCGCGATGGCGGGCCGACGCGCCGGACATCTCCTTCAAGACGTCTTCGCAGGCCTCCAACGTCCGGTCAACGTGCGCATCGGTGTGGGCGTAGCTGACATGGTTGCGCTTGAGGTTGATGGGCATTTTGAAAATCCCGCGTTCGATGAGTCGCCGCCGGTATTCGACAAAACGCGCTGCGTCGTTGCGGAGCAGGTCGGCGTAACTCTCGATGGGCCCCTCCATGAAGTAAGTGAGAAACACCGACCCGAAGCCCGCTACCGTGGCTCTGATCCCTAACCGCCCGTGGATCTCCCGCAAGCCTTGCCGCAGACGTTCTCCCAGCCGGAACACGTGCCGGTGCACAGGCTCACGCTCCAGCATCTCCATGGTCGCCAAGGCCGCGGCACAGCCTACGGCGTTGCCATTGAAAGTGCCGGCAAAGAAAGTGTCGCCGCCGGGGCGCGTCATGAAACGGTCCATGATTTCAACTTTGCCGCAGAGGGCGGCCATGGGAAAACCGTTGGCCATGGCCTTGCCCAGTGTGGTCAAGTCGGGCGTTACCCCGCAGATGGCCTGGTAGCCTCCCAGGTGATGACGGAAACCCGTGATCACCTCGTCAAAGATCAGCACCGCCCCGTAAGTTGTCGCCAATTCTCGCAGTCCGGGCAAGAAATTTGGCTGGGGAAGCACGCAGCCGATGTTGTGAGGGATCGGCTCGAGGATGATAGCCGCCACTTCGCCGCGGTGGGCGGTGAGTGTCCGCTCAACCTCGTCCAGACTGTTGAAGGCGCAGACCAGCGTGCTTTCTAAGACCTCGGGAAACATTCCCGCGGAGCCTGGATCCAACTTACCGATCTTTTCCGCCGGACTGATGACGTTTCTAAGTACATAATCGTGAAACCCATGATAGCAGCCCTGGAACTTGATGATTTTCTTTCGCCCGGTAATAGCGCGGGAAACCCGAATGGCGTGATAGGTGGCTTCCGAGCCGGTGTTACAGAGAAGCACTCGCTCCGCCGAGGGCACATGCTGCTGCACCTTGCGAGCCACCTCGATTTCCAGCTCGGTCGTCCCCACCCCCGGTAACAGACAGTGCTCGAGCGCCTCCACCACCCGCCGGTTGACCGCCGGATGGTTGTGCCCCAACAGGGGCGGGCCGAACGCGGCCTGATAATCGATGTACTCGTTCCCATCGGCGTCCACCAGCAGCGCGCCCGCGGTCTTCTGGAAAATAAGGTGCGGCTGGATATTGCGCAGCGAACTGTTCACGCCGCCGGGCAAAACCTGGCAGGCTTGTGCATAGAGCCGCTCGCTGTTCACGTAACTCCGCTTTTCCGTGGCCATCTGCGTATCTCCCGTCCCTCTACTCTCGCCGTCGCGGACGGGAGTATAACTCTCCCGAGGGCCATTGTGGAGAAATCGCCATCCCCTTTAGTGCGAAACGATAGGGGGCAAAAACTCGCCTAGATTGCCGGCGGAGCGAAGAACCTAATCTGAGGTACACTCCTGGGGCGTGGGTGGCAGCCCGCGCGGGCAGGGACTGCGCCGCGTCGGTGACTTGCCCCAATTCCATGAATAACTCCTATTTCAAACGCGTTCTCCGGCACTTGAGCCACAAATCACGGGCGAAGAAATTTGATCTGTTGTTTTCGCTTTTTTCGCCGCGGCTGGAGGATCGGGTGCTCGACATTGGAGCGAGCGCCGAGGTCTTTCTCCGCTACACCCTGGAAGATGTCTATCCGTATCCGGAGCGCATCGTGGCGGGCGGTAATGAACTCCGCGAAGTTCTGAGCGCGCGCGAGCACTATCCGCACTCACGCTACGTGGTCTTTGATGGCTGCTCCCTTCCCTTCCCCGACAAGAGCTTCGATCTAGTGTTCTCCAACGCCGTCATTGAGCACATCCTCGGCCCGGGCGCGCAGCGACGGTTTGCAGAGGAGGTCATGCGCGTGGGCAAGAGCTGGTTTGTCACCACGCCTAACTATTGGTACCCATTCGAGAGTCATTACCATCTGCCCTTCATCCAGTTCCTACCGCGCCGCTTGCAGCGCGAGTATAACCGCCTGCTCGGCACCCACATTCCCAAGGGGATGGTGCAGGAGCTGGCCCCGCTCTCCGCCCGCGAGCTCCGTCGCCTTTTCCCCACCAGCCGCATCGCGAAAGTACGCGTAACGTTCTGGCCGGAGACGCTCGTGGCGTACTCGATCGACCCCGCGCGTAGGCGTGACACTTGAGTTTGGCCGTCTTCAGGCAGGCAATAAGGTGAGGCAAAAACAAAGGTCCAGCGCGGGGCCCGCTGGGTTGAGCCCCGCGCGGCAACGCTCGGCGCCGACAAGCCGGCCGGGTGGTGACGGTCGGGCAGGCCCGCCTGTCCGCCAGCCGGCGGACTACAACGCAGTCTGGGCCTACGGCAACCGGCCCGTAGCGGGAATCCCGTACACGTACCAGCCCGCCAAGACGGCCACGTACACTACGGAAACCGCCAGGCAGACACCAAACACCTTGCCGAAGAAGGGGCCGGTGACTTCCTTCCGCCAGGCGCGCACGCAGAGGATAACCAGCAAGATTTCGGAGAGAATGGCCAGCGCGTGCAGCGGCGTATCCAACGCAGGGAGAGGCTGCATCCTCACCGAGGCCCAGAGAACCGAAAACTCGCTGAAAAAGCCTCCCAGCAAGATGTTGAAAAGCATGCCGAGAATCGGGGCGACGATCCCCAGCATGTAACTGTACGTGTTGTTGCCGAAGAACACCATCAGGGCGATCACGACGTAGATCAGAGACTTCAACAGCTCAAAGGGAAAGTATTGCGGGATCGCAAAGGCGCCGGCCACAATCAGCACCACCGTCAGAAAAGCCACCACAAAAACCCCGCGATCGGACATAGCTCAACTCCTTGTTCAGGGCGCTCTGCCCGGCTTCGCCTGCGCGGCGAATCACGCCGGGCTCGCCCGAATTCAGTCAAAGCTTTGTGCCTGGAGCATCTGGGTCAGAATTCCTCAAACCCTCACTCCCAGACCGGCTCGACCCACCCGGTTCCGGTCGGCGTAGTATAGCACAGCGATTTCAACTACAAGATGGGTGCGGCCGGCAAGTTTCCCGCGCCCACCGAGGGCGGCCCGGAACTTACCTGTATGCCTTCTCGGAATGACGCAGTTGGAGTAAACTGAAAAGCGGGCGCCTGTAGCTCAGATGGATAGAGCGGCAGCCTTCGAAGCTGAAGGTCGGGGGTTCGAATCCCTCCAGGCGCGCCAGAGCCGCTGGCGATTCTGGAACAATGGGAAGTCGGGCAGAAATGGAGCATTACGCTTGACAGCAGCCTTCCGCGAAGGCAGCATATTCCGTGCGGCAAGAAAAAGGCAGCGAAATAGGGCGGGCGCCGATGGCCTTCAAAATTGAGATCGACCGCGAGGAAGATGGTCGTTGGATTGCCGAAATCCCTAGTCTTCCAGGTGTGCTGGCTTACGGAAAAACCCGCAACGAGGCGCTCGCCAAGGTCCAAGCCCTCGCTTTTCGCGTGCTCGCCGATCGTCTCGAAAAAAGGAAGAAGCCCGCCAAGCCAGCTACGGTGACCTTCGCAATCGCGTGAGCAAATGGCCCAGTTCTAAAGGCAGGAAGGTTCTCCACGCGCTCCTCCGCATTGGGTACAGAGTGAAGGCGCGGAAAGGCTCTTCGCACGTTCAGCTTGAACACCCCCAACGCGGCGTGTACACCTGGGCCTTCGCCGACTCCGAGCAACTTGGACCGAAGATGTTGGCGCGGATCGCCAAGCACACAGGGCTCACCCCAGAGGACCTGTAGAATGTTTCTTCGGTCGTTTCCTCAGAGAACCGGCTGCAGACAAACAATCCCCATTCAAAGAGGATTGAT
>Ga0315294_10003807_pt1 | contig 16441 bp, 30 predicted proteins | sample YL17G13_40_MG_FD_203626 | JGI IMG/M metagenome (GOLD analysis project Ga0315294, IMG submission 203626) | Sediment microbial communities from Yellowstone Lake, YNP, Wyoming, USA - YL17G13_40 | ecosystem: Environmental > Aquatic > Freshwater > Lake > Sediment | place: USA: Wyoming | collected... | reverse complement strand
GGGGGCCGGATCGCCCGGCCCGCCTCGCCGCGCCCCCGCCGCGCGGGGGCCGCGCCGCGGCCGATCCCGGGGACACGCGCCGCGGCCCGATCTTCGCGGCGGCCCCTGCGCCCCCACACCGGCCCCGGTGCCCCCACATCTACCTACCCATACCTACACCATACTATTATGTATCCATATATTACTATGTATGGTGGTGTATGTATGGGATGGATACACACCCACACGGTGTGATATTGTGGGTGGAGGGGAACCGCATGTATGATAAAAACTTACCTCCTCGCACTCGCACCTACATCATTCAATTTACGCGGGGCCGTTCCCGTTTGATATAATTCTATTCAAATGACCATATATATCGTTGTAATATATTAAAATAGTGTATTTTAAATAAACCCTTTTCCCGATGGAATCTTTAATTATATATTAACTATTCGAAGGACCCGACTATTTAATATTTGCTGGTGCCGGTATGTTTTGTTCCCAATAATCTATTATTCGTCGATTTAGTTCATTCGACCATTCAGGATCAACTTGGTCGAATATATCTAAAAGCGTTTGATATTGTTCTTCGTCCAATTCTTCAGTTTCCGTTTTATACACCGGAAACTGCCCGGGACCAAGTATCACTCTTCCCTTAACCTTTTTACCAGACAAAATACCTTGAATTTGGTATTTATCTTTCCCAGTTCTAGTGATAGTTATTTCATCCGTACCAGGAGTTGAGTCCCATAAGCCCAAATCCTCTCCCGTACTAGGTTCAGATAATAATATTGCAATTTTGAGTAAATTCATATTCGATTATAACACCAATTAAAAAATACATACATCGATCGGGTCCTATGATTGTATTATTTATCTTTAGAGCCCTAAATGTTTACTAAACTAAAAATTGGTGACGAAATAGAGGAAGATCGTTATACCCGAGTTAGAATTATATCTATCAACCCATTGAAATTAAGTATCATCGTTGCTAACTCATATGTGGGATGGACTAACCCATTTCATATCGGTCAAGAAATAGAAATGAAGCCCGCTTGTATAGAAAATTCATGGATTATGGCGGATCCAAAACTCCCATGGTACATTCTGAGTGTGAACGAGCAAGGAGTTCATTTTGGACACTATCGTTAACTATTGATGAGGCCCGTATATGAATATAATGAATATAATAGACGAAGTTATATATATATAATCTCAACCTTAAACACTTATGCACATACTATGACCATCACAAACAGGTATGCTGCGGAAAGCCTGCCACTCGATTCTATTATGATGCGTCCCACCCTACTGGCAGTTTAAAATGCTTTTGTGAGTATGACGCATCGCATTTTGTATCACGCTTCACATCATTTAAGGAAATTTTGGTTGAGGAATTTGACGCTATGATGGTCATGGAAATATAGCTTTCACTAAAATGAATATAACTTGCGACTGTAATTGGGTTAATAAATCAGATCATGATATATATTTCCGCTGTCGTAATGAAGCTATTCATTTCTACGTACAAAAGCTTCCGGAAGGGAATGAATATAGATGTAGATGTGAAGAACACCGAGTTTATTTCATACCACCAGACGCCAAATATATATCATTCGATGAGTATTTGGCGCTGAAAGCTGTCGATTACGTCCATAATATATAATTTACTAGATAGTTGAGTGGTATATATGCAATGCGAACATATAATACAATATTGCAGCGGTTATGAAGACCATTGCAAACGCAAAGCGTCTCATGTGTTATTGCATCTAAAGTATGGAGTATTCTATAACGGCAAACTTATAATATCACTCTGTGTATGTGATGTTCACCTCAACACATTTAATAAAACTCGCGGCCTGAGTATGATGACAGTGAATGAATTCTTGGTACAAGAGGTTATGAATTCGTGATTTGCACATGCATAGATTTCAAGGATGGATTTGAAATTCGTTGCAAATCCGAAGCCGTCTATATACGTTCGTAATGCTGAATCCTATTTATATAGCGATATGAAACAGTTTCATGTTCCCAAACCACCAGGCCTTCCCTCATAGCCGCCATAGACTTTATCTATGTCCCAATATCTTTCGCCTACGAAGGGGTCTCCCCCTCCAAATTCCTCAACTATATCATCCATTAACTTGTCGATCCTGGCAACCTTAGCTTCGGCTTCAGGGCTTAGATTGGGTCGCCAGTCATTTCTGAGGCTGTGTATATTGCTCGATTGCTTTCGTAATTTGAGATAGAGAAGTTCAATATAGCTCTGCATCTCTTCTTTTGCTATTTCTCCCGACTTTACTTTAGTTTTGAATTCTTCTACCTCCTTAGCCATCTCATCAATTTTGCTATCAGGAATCAATACCATTGATCCAATAAGTCGATTCAGATCTTTCGCCACCAGATCTTTACTTGGATTTTCCGAATTATCAATCGCAGCAGCGATCAATCGAAGATTAGATACTAGCTGAGAAGGCTTCATAATATAGCACGTAAATTAAAGACGTAAGTTTATATAGCCATGATGTATAATAACTTGATGCTACAAGATTGGCTAGAAAATAGCAGTTTCGGATATCTACGGTTCATAGATAACTGGCATAAATATCCACCAGTATCCAAAATTCTATGTAAGATTGGTCGACATGATTACGAACCATCAAGTGTTGAAGGTAAATGGGTCATGCTTTATTGCTTCTACTGTGGTCATAGGAAAAAGTCACACCTAACAGTACTGACTGATGGATAACGTACTCTATAATAAACTACAGCGTCTAAGGCAAAACATGGGATCAGCCTGTGTAAGACCTGACAATGATACACATGTGTGTAGAATGAGGATTAATAATGGGCATGGATATCATAAGTGTAGGAAACCCGGCACTATCTGGTTCCATGATTACGATCGCGAGAATGGTCGCGATCACATCGGGCGCAGTTATATAGTGTGCGAAGATCATGCTAAAGATATACGCTCATATATAGGATATTTGCATCTGATGGAACAAACTCTGGATGATTATATTACGTACAACGTAGTGTACAAAGTCATGCACACATGATTCAGTATTGCACACGTCCTCATTGTGCCAATATCAACGGTCATCGCAATGAGGCATCACATTTCATGGCATCTAATACTTGGATAATAGCACGTTGCGATGCTTGTCTAAATGATACGCTGGAGGCCTTCACTCATCTTCACACACAGTATACCGATTTATCTGAAGAAGAATATGTTAATTTATGCTGTATCTATGAAATCATGAAATCATGAAGGATAAATTTGTGAGTCGAAAAATTAAAATTCGACGTAACTCGTTTCGATATTATAGTCCAGGCACCATATTCAGAGAGGCTGATGGACTCTACACTGTTACTGCCTGTATTTCTGATAGACAATCTAGATTGTTGTTCTGGAAAAAGAGAGGGCTGATGAAGGAATATTATAAGATTGTATTAGAAGGTATGACAGTTGAAGAAGAAATAGTGCATGAAGTTATGTCAGAATAGTGAAAATCCGGTGGTTATCAGTGTATAGTGTCATCATGAAGAATCTCACTAAGCCAGAGTTCATAGCCAAAGTCCAAACCATTGCAGGCGATATGGATAAGTCTAGCGTACTATCCGTACTCGATGCCATATGCAAGGTCTGCGTCGATGAGCTCAAGTCCAACGGCGCCGTAATAATTCCCGGTTTGGCGAGACTTACATTAGTAAAAAGAGCGGCTATGCCCGAACGCCAGGGTATATCCCCCTTCACGAAACAGCTCACTACGCTCAAGGCCAAACCGGCGTCTGTCGCCGTGAAAATCAAGCCCGTGAAGGCGATTAAAGACGCCGTGAGTTAGATGCTGTTCCAAATAATCAACTGGTGTGGTAGCGCTACATCCTATGTGGCTAAAGTATCGTATGTCGACTGAGGGTTACGCCGACTTATCGGGCGATGATATACTTCAACTACTAGACGATTGCCCGATCATGTTGATTCCGACGGATGACGATCGTCCGTCTAGCGTTGCTAAGTTGTATATCGAAGAACCCGGGCACCGTTTCACACAACGCTAAATATCGATGATGGTGCCCTGCGGACACGACTGGAAACCGATCCCCACCTGGTATGGCAGATATCGTTGTACCTGGTGTCACGCTTTGGCTTATCGAGGCACAGTCGTTGGAGAAGTGAAAGGCGCTCGAATAAATCAGATAATCCCATACATCTGTTCTATACCTGGGTGCACCAATTTGGCGGTACACAGCCGCAAAAATACAAGACGCTGTGCAGAGCACAAAGAACAGTGATACCCATTTGGTTAACCATAGGGGCCATATTAAGCTCCATCGCGGATTGGATGTCCAAACGGTTCGCTCAATCTGGGCGTTACTCGTTTGCTATGATGGCGTTATTAATTTATATGATAGCCAGTATTTGCTGGTTATGTATCATCAAAGAGCGTGGTGAATTAACTAGAGCTGGAACAATCTGGTCTATTTGCACAGTAATGGGTAACTGTGTTGTCGGTCTCTTTATCTTTCATGAACGTCTAACAACACAACAAGGAATAGGCATAATCTTAGCTCTCACAGCATTGGCTCTGTTAGGATAATAAAATTTTTAATTGTTAATATATATATATGATTACTCCGAATGAAGTAGTTATGTGTCTCCGACGCATGGCAGCTGCTATTTATGCTGCCGATCATCCTAGTAAATCGCTTGTAGCTGGTGATTTATTCAGATTGATCTTAGCTACAGATAAGACTTTTGCCTTGAAAGTCCAAAAGGCGATGCTTTCTGAAATGGCTAGACTGTTACCCAAGGATTTCAAAGAAGGCGTTACTTATGATACTAACCCGAGCGGCAAGGGGTGGGTAGCTGGTCGTGTATCATTCGGTGCTCCAGTAGACACCTGGCTGAAAAATGGTCTGATAGGCGGATTACATGTTGAGATGGTGTATATCGATTTCAAATCTAAAGAACCAGATCCGTCTGAGAATTGGCCCGGTAGATTAGATGAAGGTGGCAATCCTATACAACACGATATCATAGGATTCAAAACCGCTTGCGGTTTTTACAGCCATAAGTTAGGTCATGCAATTGATCCCACAGGTGGTTATTATCAGGATCTAGGTGAGACAGTTATTGAGATCGATAATTTTGAAGAAATCGTGGATGTGGATGTTTCAAATAAGTTTGTGCCTGGTATTCAAAAAGTGATCGATGATGTAGTAACTACGCCTCCTGAGGGAGCTAAAGGTGTTGCTTACAGACTGGAACGTGAACGAGAATCACCCACTTATAGTGTCAAAAATCTAGTGGATTATAAACTACAACAGAATAGTTGGGATATAACTCCAAAAGAATTTAAAGAAGTCGTAGATAATTACATAAAGCGCAATCCGGGCGCAGGATCTCGTCTCATGGTAGAGAAGAAGATTAGGAATCAACTAAAAGGCTTCAATCTCCTGTAATCTAACACTCGTGCACGAAATCAGCCATTATATAGGCTAAAATTTCCGGCATACATTTATCGAGTATACTACGTATATCTTTGGAATCAGTGTACCATTTCGAGATTTGACCGGCGTTATTTATCTTGCATACTGCCAAATCGACAGTTGATAACTTGGGGTCCGTGTATGTAATTAGATATCCTGATATGCCTTTATGCACTATTGAGATGGTTATTCCACCCAATTTCTTTTTCCATAATGGTGGAGTCTTATGCCTATGGACTAACGTCATACTTTCTAATACATGAGACATTTTTGGATTTTCACACATGATGTTCAGCAATTTTGTATAACATCTACGGATATGAAATTCATCAGTTCCGGTAAAATCGCGTGCATTGAATCACGTATCTGATCAGAGTTGGTACGCCATTCAATCCTCCCACTCTCTCCGATAATACATACAATCTTATTTGCTGAACTGATTGTTCGTTGATGGGTAACTACATATCTTCTTTCATGCCTATATTTGGGATATGGCAACAGTGGGTTTAGGATTACTGGCTCCATTTTGATCACAGATCCATCACCGCATATTTTTAACCATATTGCCTTAATAGTGGACGCCATCTACTATAGTATACATCAAGTCTATGAGAATTTTCGAATGTATATTTCTACTAATAGGAGACGCACATGGATACTAATATTGGAAACATCGGTCAAGACCAAACCCGCCCCATTCAGCCCACCGATCACACGATGGCTATTCTTTGTGATCAGGGTGATACTAAGACAATTTGGGATAAGAATAACACCGTCGAAGTCGAGAACGCTCGCCGTACGTTTAACGAATTGAAAGCTAAAAATTATGTCGCCTACCGTGTTGTCGACAAGGCCGACAAAGGCGAAATCATGAAAGAATTTGATCCGAATGCCGAGCGCATGATTATGGCTCCAATGGTCGTGGGCGGGTAATATAATATCCATTTAACATGATGTACCTACATGAACTGTCGTCATCGACGACAGTCGGTTCATTGGTCCCTGGAAATAGTAATATAGTCCAAACCTGGATTATATGGAATCAGGATTTCGGTACATCTACTATGACTCCTATAACAGCCGCAGCAACCACAACATCCAATGCCTATCTAACGTCCACCACCGGGGATACATGGACGGAGTGGAATCAAATATATACGGCAACGACAAGCAATCATATATACACATCCTATACTGCATCAACTACATCGAATATCATCACTGCGACTTGGAGTGCCTGGAATGACAATTATCTAGTCAAGGCACATAACATACTCGTTCCTCCTAGAATATCTGAGGAAGAACGCCAACGTCGGGCGGAAGCTGAAAAACAACGCCAATTATTATATGCCGAGGAAGAGCGTAAGCGCAAATTGGCGGACGCTAAGGCTGAGAAGTTGCTTCTACAGTTACTCGATGAGAAACAGGCCCAAGAATATAAAGAGAAGGGCCGTTTCCATATGTATGTCGGCAACAAGAAATATCGTATCGACAAAGGCTGGGCGGGTAACGTCAAACTTGTCGAAGAAAAGGGCAATGTATTATCGAGTTACTGCATACATCCAAGACAGCGCATGCCTGAAGCCGACAATTTGATAGCGCAGAAACTCATGCTCGAGGCCAATGAACAGGAATTTTTGCGTGTAGCTAATGAGACGCGCTATAGAAATTGATCATGGTAAGTCGATCAAGAAAGACGTGAAGTATGAAGCTATCAGAATTAAATATCCTTGATATCGGTAATGTTATAACCATTTCTGGTGCGATATACTCTGGGAATGGTAAACATTATTTATGTTTCTTCCCATCAGAGGATGATGGTGAAGTCATATTCTCAGAAGCAATTGAAACGCTAGATATGAATGTTGAAGATTGGCAAGTATTTCTACGCCAGTCCGATACCATGGAAACTGAGACTCTAGTTAAGGCTGTCGACGGCACAATAACCAAAGCCATCTTGCGTAAAAGCCAACGCCAAATCGATGCAAGCATTTCCTGGAAAGTGTTTAAGCGAGATCAATACAAGTGTAGATATTGTGGACGTGATGACGCACCACTAACGGTGGATCATATTATCTGTTGGGAAGAGGGGGGTCCTACCACGGAGGACAATTTGTTAACTGCGGATAAAGCTTGCAATCGTGCTAGAGGTAGTATATCATATTCCTCATGGCTAGAGCATCCGTATTACAAGAGGGTGTCAGCATCTCTAACAGAAGATCAACGGATCGCGAATCGGAAATTGATCGAGACTCTAATATCGATTCCGAGGGTGCATCATATCCGGTCTCGTTGACTGCTCAATGCACAAGATGTTATCAGATAAAATCTTTTTCAGAATAGCTCATGCAGACTATGAACGGCTACGAAAACGAGACAAATTATATCTAATATCGGGTCTCGTTAATTGTTAGATGTGTAATACGTCATGGGCGTATGGCCCAGTTAAAAATCTACATAGATCACACCGGCATTACCCGTATATTCGTCGATGAAGAACGTATTAATTTGATTTCACGGTTAGATATTAAAATCGATGGGGATGATCCGCTTCCGATAGTTAATATTAGTCTTCCCAATACCGATAGTGGAAGACGCAATGCATCTATATTGGCTAAAATTCCGTATGTTGATGTTGATTATACCGATACGTAGTTATTCATTCATCACATCAGATACGAGACATTCATTACAGGTTGGAGCACCATACAAACTCAGATCATCTTCACTAGCCGGGACCATTATTTTTGAACCGCATTTTCTACATTCATAAGTAAAAGCTCGCCATGACGCATTGATTTCTATAGATTGTTTCACGCTTTCTTTAATACATACCCATTCGTGTTTGTTGGAACTCGTATCTGGCATATTCGGTAATGATGGTTCATGATCCCACAACATAACCAATAGGTAATCTTCACATTCATCTATTATGGAGTATAATTCTTCATCGGATCCTTCCATGACTTCATGGACTATGAGTTTGTCCGCCAATTCTGATAATTTATCATTCATGTTATGATTCCATAACGTAAGACGTTATTACTCTGTCACAATCATCTTTCACTCGCTTGATTCCGAGTGAAGCATAATGATCCATCGGGCTATACTCTACTTCGGTTCCGGCATGTGGCATGTGACGCCCGATTTTAGTCACCTTTAATCCACATCGCTTGCATTTCCATGTACTCAGACGCCCAATTCCTCCAAGAGTTTCATATGACCCCATCGGCTCCCATTCGTGTTTCATATTATAAATGTATATTACATCTATGGAGTTATATGAAGCTCTTGGCGCCAAGTTAATTAAATCTTCTCCGATAAAAGTAGAATTGCACCAGGATTTCAACGAACATTTCAATGTGATAGGGGAACTGGAAGTACCATCATACATCATTGAATTCCCAAATGGAAAACTTTGTATGTTAGTTCCAATTCGGCGTTATAAAGAAGGGTTGATTGCCGAATCTTGGGCGATTTCTCCCAAGCCGGATGATGCATTCAATGACGTATTAGATATAATGTTACTCCGAGATGATCAATGGGTTTGTTTACTGAAGAAACCGGATAAAGCTGAAAAATGGCCTACGGCTTTGGTGCAGGATGTGGTAAAGCATTCAAGTTTGCTTGAGCCATGTAATAGATTGCCTCCTGATCATGTAATGGTGTCTATTGCTATACCATATAAATTCACAAGTGAAACATGTGAAATCAAATTGAACGAACTAGGTTCAGTCATTGAATCATTACGTGCCGGAAATCATAATGAATTCGCGGATGTATTAACTAGAATTCTTGAAAATTCTAAATTATGACGTGTATATAACATGAGATGGATGCTAATGCGTTTGGGGAACGAGCTAAAAATATTAAGGTCCAGAGTGTCGCTATTCATATAAATTGGAAAATAGTTGAATTATATCACGATAGACAACATTTGAAACTTCAGTATGATAAATGTCTTTATGCTATCTATGTTTTAGAACTCGAAGGAAAAATCAGAAGGGTTTCTACTCATTTTCCAAGGAATGCTAGCAAAGCTAAAGATGGCGAACTATCTAGATTAGGTCTTGCTATTTTATATCTCGTGCAAGGGCATATAATATCTAAGCCAGCTAAAGAGTCGGTAAATCGCATGTGGATAACCTATATTAGCGATAAGATCCGTCGACAGATTGAAAAGAAAATCAAAACAGCCGCTAGACGGAAAGCTATCACTTCTCGGATTGATAAATTCGCAAACAAGAAACATAGAAGTGATTCTCTGATGGAATTGAAGAAAGGGTTATTTAATGCGTTTAACGATGGAATTCGAAAACAAGATATTATCAGTGTCTGGGATGATATTGTGAGAGAATCGATTGTGAAGAAGGTTATGGATGACTAATATGAAAGAACCAAATTCCATTCTAAGGGACGGCACTCCCATTATTACAAATACAGATGTCAAACCTATTAAACAAGCTGGGGTGCTTGTCAAAGATAAATATATTCAAACCAGGAAACCGGGGGCTCCTGGTACGATCCTAGGCTGTGTTCCTGGTCACGGTGGTGATATTTACTGGGTAGAACATGAGGAAGGCAATATTGCTGTATACGGATGGCCAGAGTTTGAACTCGAGCCTAATTGGGCAAAAGTAAATAAAATAATGGAAGAATAAATCAAGAAGAGAATCTAATACCGAGTTTAATACCGGCATTTACAGGGATCTCAAGATCAAAATCATTCTTCCTTAAATTTCTACCTAATCTCTTTTCTAGACAATCGAAGCACAGTAAGACGTGGGGTTTATTGAAACCAGGAGCTATCGGTAACTTGGATTTTACTTCCCGATAATTAGGAAATGCCTGGTTCCATATAACGTCTCTTACCATATAATCGCTAGGAGCGCGTCCACAATCATAACAAACCGGAGAGAGTAACTTCATCAGTTAGCCCCATCAAATATGACAGGAATGCGCCTACACAATTCTCCATGTAGAGGTTGCATCACTTGACGCATTTGTACATGCGCTTTGGGGTTTGAAGATCGTTGCGTAAAGATTACTGATCTCCATTCCCTGAGATTAGCGGTAACGACGATTTCGGTCTTCAAGCTATTAGGTAGAATTGACCGAGCTTCCTCTGGCTTTGCACCTTTCTCGATCTTGGATAAATAACGCCTTTCAGCGTACTCCATATCTTCGACCCATTCATTGTAGAGTTCCGACCCCACAGGCCAGAAACAAGGGCGGATAAAGGTGAGTTCGTTACCAAAACGATCATCGGAATAGTTACAATATCTCGTTGATTCTTGCGAGAAACTGGCTATTCTGTGACGCACCATCTCATGGCTTACGCCACGATCAAAAATGAATCGCACACTGATGACCATGTGCTCAATAACAGATTCGTGGCCGCTTTTAACAATGCGTCTGATGAGCTTATGACTGGATGGTTCACTTATTCGAATATCGGATTTACCAGTACCCTGGCAAGCTGGACATCGGCTATTCCTATGAATGTCTACTTCAACCCATCCACTTCCATCACAATCCCCACATGTTCCAAAACCTTCGTCGATCTTACCTTCGCTTTTATAACAAGTCCTGGCGCATTTTTCTAAAAATGCGAGGCATTCTTCGCCATCTGGACATTGAATTATTTCAAATGATGGTTCAATAATACGCACATATAATCATACAATCACGGCTTAGACGGCTGAGATTTTAGGAAATTGGGAAGTAACCTTTTTCCAGCTACTGCGGCCCCATCTGGAGTTCCGGTAGTTGGGAAGAGCGCATGCGGATGTTCATGTGCTGGTATGCTCGATTTTGATTCTGGCCACGAATAAAACTCGATCCCAGTAGAAAAGTCCGACATAACTACCACTCCTTCACTACCTTCACTAACTCCAAATATAGTAAATACGGGTAAATAAATTTTTCTCTCTACATTAATATTTGACAAATCATCATTCGGATCTAAACCTAGTGTTTTACGGTATTTATCTTTAGTATTATCATTAAATAATGCTATAATTTCTAATGCTTTCTTATTAGCCGCCGATTTAGAACTGAATGGATACATCAAAAAATCAGGTTCATCAGCTTCAAAATCACATACAAAATATTTGCGTCTACCACTAACTTGAGATAAAAGAATAGCAATGCGTATTAACCTATTGTTATCCATACCGGTAATCTTCATTCAAAATGTAAAGTTGATCAATCAATCCTTGATGAGGAGTGTTAATGTCTACGCGACGAAAGACTAGAATGTATACCTGTGTTGTACTCGGATTCGGGTACTCAGAAGATAGTTCATTAGCGCATGTCTGGTTCGTCTCTGAGTGTGGGTTCAGTACTCCACAGAATGCACTTAGAGACCTAGCTTTGCAAATGTATGGAAAATATAAAGCAAATAATGCATACCAAAAATCTGCCTGTTGTACTGCTTTTTCCAAGAACAGCCCGGACTTTAAATTCTGTCCACAATGTGGAAAGTCTATAGATCCGTCTCTGGATTTTGATGAATATAATGTTTGGCTAATACATATGACAGCGTATTCTGTTGATGAATGGGGGCCGAGTACTGAGTTAGATGGGTGGTCGCCTTGGGTATCGTTTTGGGATGTTATTAAGGCGGGAGAGGGGTCAATAATTAACATCAGTCAATCTGAATTTTGTTTAATTGCTGCTTTGGATCCACAATCTGTGGATGAAGAAGATCGACAACAACTGATTGAATATCAAGAGAATAATAACTTAGACTTTGAAAATCTGTCAAATTTCATCGATAATCCGGAACATTAGCTATGCACGAACTACCAATGATCTCAGGCGACGAGTACGACGCACTCACTCACTGGCGCAAATCTCTGCACTGGCACACCAAAGCGCGGCGTTCTACTAAACGTGGGTACAATCGACGCTGTCGAAGAGTAGCTGCATCAAACATTCGAAAAGAATGTACCGTTTACTATGAAGATTATCGACAAGACTATAGAGATCCTGATACCGACTGATAAATTATTATCACGCGTGCAAGAACTTGGTGCCGAAATAACTAAAGCATATGCAGAGGCGAAAGAGGCCCCGGTCTTAATATGTATATTAAAGGGTAGCTTCATTTTCATAGCTGATTTAATTCGATACATCGATTTACCTGTAACTGTAGACTTCCTCGGCACTTCTTCATATGGGGCAGATACCAAGTCATCGGGAGTGGTTGAAATTACGAAAGATTTATCCGAACCAATAAAGAATAGGGATGTAATAATCATTGAAGATATCATAGATACTGGATTAACTATGGATTATCTAATCAAGATGCTTCGAACTCGAGGTCCGAATAGCATAAAAGTTTGTTCTTTACTACACAAACCGTCAAGAATGAAGGTGCGTGTGCCAATGGATTTTCTTGGTTTTATGATTGATGATAAATTCGTCATTGGTTATGGGTTGGATTATGCTCAGAAATATAGAAATCTAGACTATATTGGAGTGTTATCTCTCTAATAATGTATTGAAGTATGCCAAATATATCGAATTTAGCCAAAAGAGTGGCGGCTAAATATTTGATTAATCGCGTAGCTATTGAAGGGAATATCAAAAGAAACGTTGAATCTATGATCGAATTGATGAATACGGCCAAAGAAGCAATGGCATTAGCCCGTCAGCATAGTAGAGGTCTTTACGCTGAATCTTCTTTACAATGGGTTCCAGATTATATGGACTCACAGTTTAAAGAATTTAAAGAATTCATTGATAATATGGAAAATGCGATTAGTCATGTTGTGGATCAGCCGACCGAAGAAACTGAAGAAAAATAGAAATATTGTAAAAAGAATTTGACTGATTTATAATTTTAAGTGTAGGTTATTATCGTCATACGGAGGTATTCGTATGAGAGAAAAAGTCTTAAATTCAACCAAGAAGTCACGCGAAGGATTTTCTTCGTACGTGAATGATTCTCAAGTATTAGTATCCAAAAGGAAGATCGAGAATAAAGATTACGTTTTTTTGAAATTAGCTGAATTCGAGTTATTCATCCCAACTAGATACATGTCGTCAGTATGTGATACTATTCAAGTGCAGTTCATTATTTGTTCTGAATTATTGAAATCATGCGACATATCTTTAGATCGCGCACAATTAATAAGCGCTCTCATGACTCAAGAGTATAAATCAAAAAAGAAGCGTCTAATATGTTACGAAGCATAATGGGTATATTTCAAGATCCGCTTTTCATAATTATTGAACCCGAATCTGCAGAGGATGAAAATACTAAGTTAGTTAATATCTTCACCACAATTTAATAGGTCAATCAGTTTATTTAGATTTCTGTATCGGTGATGAACCAAACGAAGATAATGAATACCACAAAATCAAGTCTACGATTCCGAGCGGCATGCCTTCTGGTTGAACATCTTTGCACATTTCTTCGCAATTGCTATACCCCCAATATTTAGCTGCTCTAACCAGGTGAAGATCTGGTTTTACTGAATCTAATAATCCAATATTCCGGGCAAGATGAAAACAAGTAATCGGTCCAATATGAGGTAAACTGGTCAATGATGATGTTGATGATAAATATTTATTTCGATAAGTCTCCCAACCAAATTTAGCAATTGCATCATTCAAGATTTTGGAAGTTCTAAATACTGAATTCGCTTTTTGTTTATTATTGCATATAGGTTTAATTCTAGGCATAATTGAATCTAGTGATTCTTTACTCAATTCGGAATAGTTACCATAAGTTGTAGTTAATTTATCATAGAATCTACTAACAGCTTTAGCCGAAAATCCGGAAGTATAGACTACCCAAATATATTCTCTGAAAAAATATTCTGGACTGAGTTGGTTAAATCTAGTAGATGCTATTTTTTCTATTACATCATAGTAATAGTGATAAGCGAATTTATGTGCTTTAATAAAATAATCTTTAGCCCCTAAACTTAGAATTGGTATATCATTAATATCAATGGAAGGAATAATCTTGTGTGGTTCCATTTTTATGCTGCTGCTCACACTCCATGACTATACAACTACGCTCAGTCCATTCTGAATCATCTAATTCCATATCTTTTTGCATTTTATGCCAGCATGTATAGCAGAAGATTCTGTGCAAATTATCAGAAGTATATCTTCTGACAACGCGTCTATTACCACATTCAGTGCATATAGCAATTTCCGGATCCCATAGAATATCCATACAATTATAGGAAAATAGAATGTGATTAGCAAGCTTTTTGAACTGTTTGTGTAAATATTCTTCTCAATGTAAGTTAATTGAATGCTGATTACAGTAGATATTCCGCCAGTATTCGGTCGAGTTTGTTATCTGAATAAACAGGGTAAATTTCCAACCGTAGAATGCTATACATCCAAGGTGGCCTACAGACTTGAAATATCGGGCTACAGACTTGAAATGTCGGGCAAGGTGTCTATCGGGGATTGGGTTAGAGTTAGTGGCCAGACTCGAATTGGTAAAACCAGGAATAAGAAGACCGGGTTAGTAGACGGGATTCGCAGCTATTATCATGCTCCATATGATGGGTCTTCTAGAAGCAATTGGATATTTTTAGAATTAATCAATTCAACATGCATCCCGGTTGGGCCTGCATATCTATCGGATGCACTAATAGACGCTATCGAAAAGGGGCAAACACATATAGACAATTGGAGTAAAACTCAAGATAAGGATATCATATTATCCACGGTTGATAGTTTTCAAAAGGCCATAGACGCCTTGCAAAAGACTCTTCGTCAAATCATCAAGGATGAAGAGGAAAAAAATGCGAAGCCCATCAGGCTTCCGGAGATTTCTTTTGCCGATTTGTAATATCGTCTAGTATTGCCACTATATCATCTTTTCCGTTCATCACAGCATTGGATAAATCTATCAACCTTCCCGCCGCTATAGAATCTAGCGATTCTACCATCTGGTGTAACAATTCAACTGTAACTATATCCAATATATTATCCGGAGTTAGATGCTGATCCCTTTTAAATTCAGCAATAGCTGCACTGGTTCCACGAGTGATCTTCCCATTCACTCCTTCGGGGCCGATATCGTATCCTAAATACTGGAGTCCTGCTTGGACTTCATGTACAGTTCGTCCATACTTATAATTATCATTCCATTGTTTGAGCTCACTAGCAAAATCTGGCAGATCAACATTAAATAAATTCTCGAGTGGGCCTCGTATGTCGTTGTATCGAATTGGCCAAATTGATATTTCTGAATCAAATACAAGAGATTGTAACACAGCGATACATTTATCTCTATCGTCCATCAAATTCCATACGCCATTTTCCATTATGGATCGCACACAGTTATTGGCCATGGATGGTGAATTCCCCGCAAACGAAATATAAGCAGCTTTTAGTGCTCCCCACAATCCGTCTTCATCCGTTCTTGTGAATAACGCATCCTGTGCATTTTTATATACGAATTTCATTAGTAGAGATTTTGCATATTCCATTTGAATACTTCTAAATGATTCATTGTTATATATCGAACATAAAGCGACGGCTGTGGCCTTTGCATATTCTTTCGATTCATCATTCCAATTCTCGCGTAGTCCATTAGTGCTCAAAAATAGCTTTTGTTGAGCTGGCCTGTTATTTACTTCATTCCCATCTTGGAAAAATCTCCACCCGAGTTTTGTCTCCTGAAAAACTGGATGGGCGGGCATAAGATCTATGCATTTATTAAATTCATCTGGGTTAATTTTAGCACATTTGCTCAACATTTCACTTGTGCCAAAAATCGGTGCAGCTTCACATCTTTGAATCAAACCTAATGAAACAATGCATTTATCATACATGTTTATGGCATCGTACCTGCCAGATTCAACGTGAGAAAAAACGTAGAGAGCTTTGTCTAGAAAATCTGGATTATCCGGGAGTTTATATCTATATTGACCTAAATACATTGGCCCTTCAAATTTATCGAATGGTACCCATTTTA
>Ga0315294_10003806_pt1 | contig 16441 bp, 15 predicted proteins | sample YL17G13_40_MG_FD_203626 | JGI IMG/M metagenome (GOLD analysis project Ga0315294, IMG submission 203626) | Sediment microbial communities from Yellowstone Lake, YNP, Wyoming, USA - YL17G13_40 | ecosystem: Environmental > Aquatic > Freshwater > Lake > Sediment | place: USA: Wyoming | collected... | reverse complement strand
AAGATTCAAAGCTCGCAAAAAGCTGTCATATGCGGATTGTTTTGCCGCGGCCTTGACCAAGATCCGTAAAGGCGAGCTCATCACCGGAGATCGCGAATTCAAAACTATTGAAAACGAAATCAAAATCGCTTGGATCTCGTGAAATAAAGAAGGCTGAGCATACATGCGAAGAAACGTCGTCCTCTTTTCCGGCGGGATCGATTCCACGACGGCGCTCCACTGGGCGCTCCACCAGGCGAAGGACGTCCAGGCCCTGACCTTCGACTACGGCCAGCGGCACAAGGTTGAAGTCCGCGCGGCCGGGATGGCGGCGCGAAAGCTCGGCGTTCCCCGGACGGTCCTCAAGATCGACCTCGGCCAGGTCGGTGGCTCCGCCCTGACAGACCCGGCCATCCGCCTCCCGCGTTACAAAAAATTGTCCGAACTGCGGCCCGGACCGCCGGCGACATACGTCCCCTTCCGCAACGGCATCCTCCTGGCCTTCGCCGCGGGCTGGGCCGAGGCCCGCGCCATCCGCGAGATCGTCTGCGGTTTCAACATCATCGACTCGCCGGACTATCCCGATACGCGGCCCGAGTTCGTCCGGGCGATGGAACGGGCGGTCAACGCCGGGACGAAGGCGGCCTTCGGCGGCGCCGGGATAAAGATCACGGCGCCCTTCATCCGGATGAAAAAATCCGAGATCATTCGCTGGGGCCTGGCCCACGGCGCCGATTACTCATATGCGGTCTCCTGCTATGCCGGGAATGAGATTCCCTGCGGGACCTGTTCGTCATGTCTATTGCGGGAGCGCGCCTTCGCCGAAGCCGGCGCACGGGACCCCTTGATCGAGCGACTGGGAAGGAGAAGAAGACCATGAGCTGGATATTGCGGGTTCGCGATAAATTCCAGGCGGCCCATTTCCTAAAGGGATACAAGGGGAAGTGCGAGAAGATCCACGGCCATACCTTCCAGGTCGAGGTGGCGATCGAAGTCCAGGAGCTCGACGGCACGGGGCTCGGGATCGACTTCGCCCTGATCAAAAGGAAACTGGCCGAGATCCTTCCCGATCACACCCTGCTCAACGAGGTCTACGAGTTCAACCCTTCGGCCGAGAACCTCGCCCGCCGGCTGTTCGCCGAGTTGAAAAAATCGTTTCCGGTCAAGGACGTGACCGTCTGGGAATCCGAAGATGCCTCAGCCACCTACGCTGAAGATCGTTGAGATCTTCGCCTCCGTCCAGGGCGAAGGCCTGCGCCAGGGGGAGCCGACGATCTTCATCCGGCTCGCTGGCTGCGATCTCCGCTGTTCCTTCTGCGACACGAAATACGCCTGGACGGGCGGCAAGACCGCGACCACTTCGCGGGTCTTGGTCAAGGTCCGCGCGCTCCGGAAGCGCTTTCCTGCCGACTGGGCCTGCCTGACGGGAGGGGAGCCGTTCCTTCAGGATATCGGACCTCTTGTCGACGGTTTGAAAAAAGAAGGGTTGAAGGTCCAGGTCGAAACCAACGGGAGGACCTTCCGCCGACTCGCGGCGGACTGGCTGACGGTCTCGCCCAAACCCGGCCGATATGAGTATCATCCCGGGTTCCGGCGGCGGGCTGCGGAAGTGAAACTGGTCGTCTCTAAAACCTTGACCTTCGAGACCGTCAGAAGGCTGCGGGAGGAATTCCCCGGATCAGTTCCCATCCTCCTCCAAGCCGAGTCGAACGAGGCTTGGAGCCTGGCCAAAGGCCGACGGCTGCTGGGCCGGGCTTTGAGGCAGGGACTCACAAACATCCGCCTCTCCGTCCAGCTCCACAAGATCTTCGGCCTTCGATAGAGAGGTCACCTCCATGGACGATGGGAGGGGAGAAAATTCACCCCGAAAATCACCGGCGAAGGGGATTGAGCCCCGGGTCACGATCTTAGATAATGATAGACATGCGGATGCCGAATTCTAAGAGCCGGATCTGCGCCGGGCCGGGGCGGGGATTCACCCTGCCCGGTCTTCTTCTCGGCCTGGCCGCCGCCTGCCTGCTGGTGATGCTCTTTATCCCCCTTTACCAGAACGCCAAGAACACGGCCACGCTCCGGGCTACGATGACGGACATGGAAATGTGGTCCCGGGCGATCGAGCGCTACGCGATCGACCACGGTGCGGCGCCGACGAACCCGAACGGCCGGCTCACTTACAAAAAACCCATCCTCCGGGAGCTCCTGCCGTACCTCGAACGCGTGCGTATCACGGACCTCTGGGGGTTCAGTTTGTGGATCTGGACCGGGCCGGGGATCGACGAGTTCGGGATACGAACGACGGGGCCCGAAGATTTCCTCATCGTCTCCATGGGCAAGAAAGAACGGCGCGAGAGTTGGACGTTCGATCCGCGGCGGCCGCAGGCCGGTTTCTTCGAGATCCGCCATGAGGAAGATTTCAACAAGGATGTCGTTCTCTGGAACGGCCGGTTCGTGCGAGGTCCGAAACAGCCATGAAAACCCTGGCCGCCTCCAAACCGCTCCCGATCAAGAGGTTCGGCCGGGACGAGGTTTACGCCGCGATCGACCGCGCGGTCCACGCGCCCGTCTTCCAACAGAAGACCGTCTTCTGGGCTTTGGCCCTCCTTTGCACTTATTTTTTCTTTATGCAAACCCTGTCGTTCATACCCACATGGGACACCGATTCCCCCTCATACTACACCGCCGCCCAGGGTCTCCGAGCGGGGATCAATATCTACGAGGACCGGGAATTCCAACCGCTGGCCGACTCCCTGTTTGGGAAAGGGCTGGTCGTCTATCCCTATATATATCCGCCGCTCCTGGCCCAGCTCTGTCTTCCTCTGGCCGGCTTATCCCAGTCCGCGAATTTCCTCTTTTTCTATGTCCTCAATTTGCTTCTGACTTTTCTCGGGCTGTATCTGACGATTGAGCTCCTTGAATTGCGCCGCTGCCGAACGCTCCTTCCGGCTTTGTTCCCGTTCGCCCTCCTCCTGTTCAATGAACCGCTCCTGACGACCATCCATCACGGCCAGATGAATCTTCTCGTCTTCGACGCCATCCTGCTTTCCCTGGTCTTCCAGAAAAAGGACAAGCCGCTCCCGGCCACGTTCTTCCTTAGCCTGGCCGTTTTCATCAAGATCTATCCCGTCCTGTTCATTCTGCCCTTTCTCTTTTCCAAACGGATCAAATATCTGGCCGCGTTCGCCGCCAACAGCGCCGCCCTGCTCTTGGTCTCCCTTCTCCTTTCGGGGCCGAAGCCCTGGCTGGATTTCGCGCGCTCGACGCTCGACCTGTTCCTGAAGAAGCCCGACTCTCCCTTCACCCAGGGATTCCAAAACTCCTTCGGCAACGTTTCGCTCAAGGGGTTTTTGACCCAAGGCTTCGCCCGGCTTCAGCTTCCGGAGACGATGGTCGTACCCGTATTCATCGCCTTGACCGCACTCCTCTTCATCCTGATCTTCGTTATTCCGAAGAAGAGGGCGACCTCGTCGGATCCGGCCTTGGAGAGCTCGTTGCTTTTCATCCTGACCCTGGTCCTGGCGCCGATCACCTGGTCCCATCATTTCGTCATCATGCTTTTCCCGCTGGCCTACCTGTTCGGGCGAATCATTCGGGAGAAGCGTTATGCCTTCCTCCCCCCCCTGGCCTTCCTCGCCAGCCCAATCCTTTATGAAGTTCCCTGGGGAGCGTTCCCTTACAATCAGGTCCGGCTTTTGGCCGTTCTTGGTTTTCTTTGGATGCTTCTCCATTTCGCCCGAACGTCTGCGGTGAATGATGATGCCGTTTGGGGCGCAAAAGGCAGGGCCCGGCGTGAGCCGGGAGAGATTATTCCGTCCCGCGCCTCATGAAGAACCGGTATCCGGCCCGCGTCAAATAGACCCCCGTCAGAATGATCGCGGCGCCGAGGACCTGGACGAAACGGATCCGGTCGCCGAGCAGGAACACGGCGAAGACGGCGGTGAACACGGGGGTCAGGTTGCTGTAGATCGCGGTCTTGGCGTTCCCCACCTTCTTCACCGAGTAATACCAGAAGATATAACCGAAGACGAATCCGAAGAGCGAGGACAGAACAAGAAAAGCCCACGCTTTCCAAGAGACCCGAGCCCAGGGGATGGCCAGAATATCGCCGGCCGTCAGCGGAAGATAAAAGAGGACCCCGAGCGAGACGGTGATTGCCGAGAACTTGAGCGGCGAGAGCTTTTCAAGAAAAGGTTTGGAAAAGACCGTGTAAAGGGCCCACAGGATCGTCCCGAAGAAGATGGACAGGTCGCCTTTAAAGCTTTCCGCCGAGAAATGGAGGCCGCCGTTCTGCCCGGCGATGATCAGATAGAGACCCGAGAACGAGATCAGGATCCCCAACCAGGCCGCCCAGTGGATCCGTTCGATACCGAGCGCCGCGCTCAAGAGGGCGACGAAAATAGGCGACATGGACAGGATGAGCGATGTGTTGGAGGCCGAGGTCAGGCTCACCCCGCGGATAAAAAAGATCTGATACAGGGTGTTCCCGGCCACTCCGATCAGGAGGAGCTTCCAAGCGTCCTTTTTTTCAAGACGGAATCCCTCGCCCGAGAGGGCGAGGAGGACAAGGAAAATGACGGCCGTCACCAGCAGCCGCAGGCCGTTGAACCCGCCCGGCGTCAGCTCACGGAGAGCGATCTTGATGAGGCTGAAATTGATCCCCCACATCACCACGGCCAATAGCATCAAGGCATCGCTGAGGCCGAAGGCGGTATTGTTGCGGAAGGTCATTCGGGAGGCGGGCATGGGCTGGGGCTGTCCTTCGGAAGTCGTATAGAGCGGTTTTGGCAAAGACGCGGGCGCCGGCCTCAGCCGGTCATCCTCCGGGACCTGGGGTAGCGGGCCTCGATGACGGACCGGAGGCCTCCTCTCGGGTTGAACTGGCCGACGACCGAGGCCCGAACCGGGCGGCTGGCTTTGACCACATCCTCGAGGATCCGGTTGACGGCGTTCTCGTAAAAAATTCCCAGGTTACGGTAGGCCAGGATATAATCCTTCAGCGATTTAAGCTCCAAACAGCGGGCGCGGGGGACGTAGCGGACGACGAGAGTTCCGAAATCGGGGAGGCCCGTCTTGGGGCAGACGGACGTGAATTCAGGGATCTCGATGGTGATCTCGTAGTCGGGGAATTGGTTGGCGAACGTCTCGATGGCCGGCAGGCGGGCGTCGAGGCCGGCCTTCGCTTCTTTGTCGGTCGTGCGGCGCATGTCTCTTTCTCTCTTTATTTAAATAGGATATAGTATAATTTCAAAACCCGAAAATATCCAGCCCGCCCGGGCCCGAGACCGCAGGACGGAAAGCTTGAGAGAATGAGATCCACCATTTACGGACCCGTGCCCTCCCGCCGGCTGGGTTATTCCCTGGGCGTCGATATCCTCCCCTTCAAGACCTGCTCCATGGACTGCGTCTATTGCCAGCTCGGCTCCGGGGCGAAGACCACGGTCCGGAGAAAGGAATACGTCCCCGCCGCCGCCGTCCTGGCCCAGATCAGGGCCGCCCTGGCCGGAAGCCGGCGGATCGACGCCGTGACCTTCTCAGGATCGGGCGAGCCGGGCCTGAACTCGGGGATCGGGAAGATCATCCGCGGCCTCAAGAGAACGACGGACATCCCCGTCGTCGTCCTCACCAACAGCTCCTGTCTGGTCAGTCAAAAAGGCCGGCAGGAATTTTTGGCGGCGGACATCGTCGTTCCATCCCTGGACGCCGCGACCCCGCGGATCTTTCAAAAGATCAATCGCCCCCACGCAAGCCTGAAGGTCGATAAGATCATCGACGGCCTGGTCCGGTTCCGTCGGGAATTCACAGGGCGGATCTGGCTCGAGATCATGCTGGTCAAGGGGGTCAATGACGGCCCGGTCCATCTCAAAAAACTGAAGGAAGCCGTCGCTCGAATCCGGCCGGACAAGGTCCAGCTCAACACCGTGGTCCGCCCCCCGGCCGAGAGGTCCGCTCGGCCCTTGAACCGCGCCCAACTCGAAAAGATCCGGGTCTTTTTCGGCGAGAACGCCGAGATCATCGCCGACTTCAAGGCCGGGGGCAGGCAGGCCGATGCCGGCCACATCAGGCAAGCGATCCTCGCGGCGGTTCGGCGACGGCCCATGACCGTCCGGGATATGTCCCTCTCATTGGGAAGACCGGTCGAGGAGATCCGCCGATACGCCGATGATCTCGTCGAACAAGGCCGGTTAGATCGCCTCAGGCACAAAAAGTCGGACTATTACAAATAGCGCTGAAACGCGACCGGGGCCAGATTTTATTGTTCCTTGACATCCTTTTTGGATATAATGGCTCCCTTCGGGAAAATCCGATGATCCAGTCAAGAGATTTTTTAAAGGCCATCAGCCCTTACAAGCCGGGCCGGCCTATCGAAGAGGTCGCCCGGGAGCTGAAGCTCAAGGGCGAGATCATCAAGCTGGCCTCGAACGAGAATCCTCTGGGAACCTCCCCCCTCGCCCTTCAGGCCGTCCGGAAGGCCTTGAAGGAATCCTACCTTTACCCGGACGACAACTGCTACTACTTCCGCAAAAAGCTGGCTGAACGATGGAGCGTTGAGCCCGGGAATATCGTCGTCGGCAACGGCTCCGTCGAGATCCTTCCCCTGGCCACCCTGGCCTATCTCGATCCCGAGCACAGCGCGGTCGGAAGCGAAGGGGCTTTCATCTGGTTCAAAATCGCCGCCCGGATCGCCGCGGCCGAACTGATCGAAGTGCCGATGAGAAACCACACCCACGATCTCCAGGCGATGCTCAAGGCCGTCAAGCCGAACACCCGGATAATCTACATCGCCAATCCCAACAACCCCACCGGGACCATCGTCGACAGGGCCGAGGTCGAGGATTTTTTCCGCCGTGTTCCAGACGATATCCTGGTCATCATGGACGAGGCCTACATCGAATACATCACGGACCCCCGCTTTCCGGATTCCTTCAAATATCTCCGGGACGGAAAGAACATCCTGATCCTCCGCACCTTCTCCAAGATCTACGGCCTGGCCGGAGCCCGGCTCGGCTACGGGATCGCTCCCAAGGAGATCATCGCCAGCCTGGCCAAACTCCGCGTCTCTTTCAACGTCAACCGTCTCTCCCAGGTCGCGGGGCTGGCCGCTCTCGACGACGATAGGCATGTTCGTAGAGGCCGGGCCGTCAACGAGGCCGGGAAGGATTATCTGTATGAGGCTTATAGAAAAATGGGCCTCTTTTATCTCCCGACCTTCGCCAATTTCATCTTCGTCGACTTCGCCCGCGACAGCCAGATCGTTTTTGAAGCCCTCCAAAAAAAGGGGATCATCACCCGGACGATCAAGGAATACGGATTTCCCCAGGCCCTGCGCATCACCATCGGCACCGAAGACCAGAACCGAAAGCTCATCCGGGCCCTGAAAAGCGTTCTTTAATTTTCTTTCACATAAAGGAGGTCAGGGATGCTCGTCAAGCTAGCGAACGGTAAGGAACTGCCCGTCGAGATGCACAAGGCCAGGATGGTCCAGAAGATCAGGCTCATTCCGGCCGAGGACCGGCTCAAAGCCATCCAGGAGGCCGGATACAACACCTTCCTTCTCAGAACGAAGGATGTCTACCTGGACATGCTGACGGACAGCGGCGTCAACTCCATGAGCGACAACCAATACGCGGCCCTCATGAACGCGGACGACGCCTATGCCGGGAGCCAGACGTTCTATGACTTCGCCGATGCCGTCAAGGACGTCCTGGGGTATGAGCACGTGATGAACGTCCACCAGGGGCGGGCGGCGGAACATCTCCTGTCCAAGGTCTTCGGAAAACCGGGCGGAGTGACGATCACCAATTATCATTTCACGACGACCAAGGCCCACATTGAATTGACCAGCCAGTCCGTCTGCCTGGAGCTCTATGCCGACGAGGCCTTGAAAACCAAGAGCCAGCATCCTTTCAAGGGGAACATGGACATCCAGAAGCTGAAGGATGCGATCAAAAAATGGGGCCGGGACAAGGTCGGGTTCGTCCGCATGGAGGCCACGACCAACCTTCTCGGCGGGCAGCCGTTCTCCATGGAAAACCTCAAAGAGGTCCGCAAGATCTGCGATCGGAACGGCCTCATGCTGATCATGGACGGCAGCCTGATCTCGGAGAACGCCTACTTCATCTGGAAGCGGGAAAAGGAGTACGCGAACAAGACCATCGCCGAGATCGTCAAGGAAATGGCCGCCCAGGCCGATATTTACTATATGAGCGGGCGAAAGAACACCTGCGTCCGGGGCGGACTGATCGCCACGAACAATAAAGCCCTGTTCGGACAGCTCGAGCCCTGGCTGCCGGTCTATGAGGGCTTCTTCACCTACGGCGGCATGTCGATGCGGGAGATCGGGGCCATGGGCGTCGGGTTGAGAGAAATGGTCGATCCCGCCGTCGCCGGCAGTTCCTGCGAACAGATCAAATATTTCGTCGAAACGCTCGACGGAATGGGGATACCCGTGGTGACTCCACCCGGAGGATTGGCCTGCCATATCGACGCCCGAAAATTCGCGCCCAATCTTCCGAAAGAGGGCTATATCGCGGGGGCCGTGGTGGCCGCCCTCTATATCACCTCGGGCGTCCGGGCGATGGAACGGGGCACCATTTCCATGGACCGCGACAAGGACGGGAACGACGTCTATGCCGATCTGGAGCTGGCCAGGATCGCCATTCCGAGAAGGGTTTATACGATCTCCCACATCGAATATATCATCGACAGGCTCCAGTGGCTCCATAAGAACCGCGAGCTGATCAAAGGATTGAAGTTCGTCTCCGAACCGCCCGTCCTCAGGTTCTTCCTGGGCAAGCTCGACGCTCTCGATCAGTGGAGCCGGAAACTGTGCGACGCCTTCAAGAAGGACTTCGGCGGGGATTGGTGACGAACAGCGTAACAAGGGACCTGTGACTCGCCGTTGACGATAAGGTTCTGATCCCAAGGTCAAGCCGAACGGGAGCGCCGGCTCGCCCTCAAAGAAGGAGGAGGGGACCGTCATTCACCTGAATGCCGGGCCCCGGCCTCATTCTCCGAACTGAAAAGAAGGAGGCTTCCGACATGGCGAAAATCTTTGCCCTGGTCTTGTCCGCCGTCCTGCTCTTCTCCCTTCCGCTGAAATCCCAGACGACGAAGGTTTTTCCCTTCGATTACAAGATCGAGGAACTGGAGAACGGGCTCAAGGTCGTCTCCGTGCCGCTGAGCCACCCGAATATCATCTCGTACTACACCATCGTCCGTTCGGGCTCGCGCAACGAAGTGGAGCCGGGGAAATCGGGCTTCGCCCATTTCTTCGAGCACATGATGTTCAAGGGCACGAAACAGGTCCCCAAGGCCGCTTACGACGATTTCCTGTCCCGGCTCGGGGCGGGCACCAACGGTTTCACCTCGGACGACTTCACCTGCTACTTCGTCGTCTTCGCCGGCCGGGAGAACCTGGAGAAGGTCGTCCGGACCGAGGCCGACCGGTTCATCAACCTGGTCTACTCCGAGGACGTGATCAAGACCGAAGCGCCCGTTATCGAAGGCGAGTACTACGCCAGCGTCTCCAACCCTGACCGGCGCCTGTCCGAGCTCCTCCGCGATACGGCCTTCGAAAAACACTCCTACAAGCACACCACCCTCGGCTTTCTCAAAGATATCCAGGACATGCCCAATCAGTACGAATACAGCCTTCTCTATAAAAAACGCTTCTACGCCCCGGACAATTCGATCCTTCTCGTCGCCGGCGATTTCGACCACGCCCAGCTTCTGACCCTCGTCAAAAAGTACTACAGCGGCTGGGAGAAATCGAATTACTCCCTTCAGACGCCGGTCGAACCGCCGCAGACCCAGCTCAAGCGGGCCCATTACCCGTGGCCGACCAGGACCATGCCCCGGCTGGCCGTCGCCTTCCACGGCCCGGCCTACTCGGACGAGGCGATCGATAAAGCCGCGCTCGACCTGCTGGCCGAGGTCTCGTTCTCGCCCTCGTCGCCTCTTTATCAGCGGCTCGTCAACGAAGAGCAGAAATGCCTCTCGCTCGGCGCGGGCTTCAACGACACGCGCGACCCGTCCCTGTTGATATTCAACGCCGTCCTGAAGAACGAAGAGGATCTGCCCTACGTCGAAGGGGAAATTCTCAAGGAACTGGAGAAGGTCAAGACCGAGCCCGCGCCCGCCCAAAAGCTGGCCGACATCAAATCCAACACGAAATACTCGCTGGCCGGCGCGCTCGGGACCACCGATGGGGTCGCCGGGACGCTGGCCTTCTATATCAATCTGGCCGCCGACCCGGGGACCGTCAACAAGCTCTTCGGTCTTTACGACAGAGTTACGCCCCGGGACATTTTGGACATCGCCAAAAAATATTTCAAACCGGCCAATTGCACGATCGTCACCTTGTCGGGAGGCAAGGCGAAATGAGAGGCATCATGGACGCGAAAATCGGTCTCTTCTGTCTTCTGATGATCGGGGCCTCCTTCCTGTTGACCTCCTGCGGAAGCAAGGTCGATCCGAACAAGCTCACAACGGAGCTTCTCCCCGTCACCGACAATCCCTTGGTCCATTTCCGCGTGCTGATCAAGATCGGCTCGGCCAACGATCCCTCCGGCAAGGAGGGCCTCTGCCAGCTGACTTGGAACATGCTGGCCGACGGCGGGACCCGTCTGATGTCCATCAAGGAGATTACAGAGAAGTTCTACCCGATGGCGGCAGGCGTTTCGGTGAGCATGGACAAGGAGATGGCCGCCTTCTCCGGAACGGTCCACAAGGACAACCTGGATAAATACTACGCCATTTTCAAGAATATGCTTCTCGACCCCGGATTCCGAGAGGACGACTTCAACCGCCTCAGGACCAATCAGCTCAACTTCATCGAAAAGTCTCTGACCTCCAATATGGATGAGCCGTTCGGCAAGGAGATTCTGAACCTGATGCTCTACGACGGCCACCCTTACGGCCATCACGAGGCCGGGACGGTCGAATCGGTGAAAGGCCTGACGCTCGAGGACGTCAAGGCTTTTTACAAGGAGCAATTCGTTCAGGGCAATATCATCATCGGGCTGGCCGGCGGATATCCCGCCGATCTCCCGGCCAGGATCGAAGCCGATTTCAAACGGTTGCCGGAGAGCTTCACCCCGCGCTTGAGCCTTCCGCCGGCCCCCGCGCCCCAGGGGATCGAGGTCGTGATCGCGGACAAGCCGTCGCCGGCCACGGCCATCTCCTTGGGCTTTCCCGTCATCTTGACCAAGGCCGATAAGGACTTCTTCGCCCTCTGGATCGCCGGCTCGCATTTCGGGGAGCACCGCCAGTCGGTCTCGCACCTCTACCAGAAGATTCGCGAGGAGCGCGGGCAGAACTACGGCGATTACGCGTATATCGAGCACTTCGTCCAGGGCCGCGACAAATTCCCGGCGCCCAACCACGCCCGCCAGCAGCAGTATTTTTCGATCTGGATCCGGCCGCTGGCCAACGCCAATCGCCATTTCGTCATCCGCCAGGTCCTGCGGGAGCTGAAGAAGCTCGTCGACGAAGGGATCTCCGAGGACCGTTTTCAGCTCGTCCGGACATATTTACTCAATTACACGAAGCTCTACGCCCAGACGCTCGGCGAACGGCTCGGCTGGCAGATGGATTCGCATTATTACGGGTATCAGGACTTCTTGGCCGAAGCGCAGTCTGTCCTGCCCCGCCTGACGCGGAACGACGTCAACCGGGCGATCAAGAAATACCTGAACTTCGAAAACATCTGCCTGGCCGTGATCACCCAGGACGCGGAGGGGCTCAAGAACGACCTCGTCTCTAACACGCCCTCGCCGGTCACGTACGCCAATCCGGACATGCCCAGGGCGGTCCTCGACGAGGACACGGTGATCCAGGAATCCCCGCTCCCCGTCAAGCTGGAAAAGATCAAGACCGCCCCGGCCGCGGAGTTCTTCCAGAGAGCGGGCTTGCCGGGAAAATAAGAAAAAAGAAATGGGGACATGTCCCCTTGTGTCTTCACGGGGAGATCCATGAATAAAACGACAAATCCCTGGACCGCCTTGGAAAAGGCCGTCTTGGCTACCCTCGACTCCCCGATCAAGCTCCAGCAATTTCTCAACAGGATGGCCTACGATCCCGAGCCGGGGACGGCTTCGCCGCGCCTGGTCATCCGGGAGCGGAAGGCCAATTGTTTCGAAGGCGCGCTGTTCGCCGCCGCAGCCCTGCGTTATATCGGCCATCCGCCCCTCCTCGTCGATATGCGCTCGCACAACGACGACGACCACGTCCTGGCCGTGTTCCGCCGGAACGGCGCCTGGGGCTGCGTGGCCAAATCCAATTTCACCGTGCTCCGCTTCCGCGAGCCTGTCTATCGTTCCATCCGGGAGCTGATGATGTCCTATTTCGACGTTTACTTCAATTCGATCGGCGAGAAGACCCTGCGTGCGTATTCCGTGCCGTTCGACCTGACCCGCTTTGACAAGGACGATTGGATGACGACGGAGGAGGACGTGAGCTATATCGGGGACGCCTTGGACCGGGCGCGTCATTACAAAGTCATGACGCCGGACATGGTCCGCGATCTGCAGCTCACCGACCCGGACCTGGTCAAGGCAGGCCTGATGGGAGCCGATACGGCCGGGCTGTTCAAGCCGAAAACATAGCCGCCTTTCCGGCTAATTGTTTGGGAGAAGTTCAGAAGAGATCGAGCGGATGAGCTCCCAGGCGGCCCGGACATGGCGCTCGGCGGTCGTCCGCTGGCCGATGACCATCCGCAGGGTGAATTTCCCGTTCAGTACCGTATGCGATAGGTAAACCTTGCCCGTCGCATTCAGCCGGTCGAGAAGCTCTTTGTTGAGCCTGTTCAGCGTCCCGACGTCCCGGCCGTCGTTCAACCGGAAGCAGACCAAGCCGAAGCGGACCGGGGCCATGAGCTCGAATTTCGGCTCCGCCTCGACCCAGCTTTTGAAGAGCCGGGCCAACCGGAGATGTTCCCGGACGAAGGCCTGCAGCCCCTCGACGCCGTACGAGCGGATGACGAACCAGAGTTTCAACGCCCGGAACCGCCGGCCGAGCTGGATGCCCCAGTCGCGGTAGTTCTTGACGTGAGGATCGACGCCGGTCTTGAGGTATTCCGGATGGATCTCGAACGTCCGCAGGAGCGGACCCGGGTCCTTGACGTAATAGGCCGAGCAGTCGAAATTGGTCAGCATCCATTTATGCGGGTTGAAAACGAACGAATCCATGAATTCCGCGCCGTCCAGCATCCAGCGCATCTCGGGCAGGACGGCCGCCGTCCCGGCGTAGGCGGCGTCCACGTGGAGCCAAGCGCCGTGGCGACGGGCGATCCCGCCGATCGCCCGCAGCGGATCGACGGCCGTGGACGACGTCGTCCCGAGCGTGGCCACGACGCAGGCCGGCTGGAGGCCCCGCTCTTTATCTTTGCGGATGGCCTCCTCCAGCTTTTCGGGGATCATGGCGAACTCCGCGTCCGTGGGGATCAACCGAAGGTTGGCCCTCCCGAAGCCGGCAATCTTGACCCCTTTTTCGATGCTCGAGTGCGTTTCCTCGGAAGCGTAGACCGTGAGCCCCCGTTTCAAGCCTTTCTCGTTGGACTCGAAATCCGTCGCTTTCTCCCGGGCCGAGAGAAGCGCGCACAGCGTCGCCGTCGAGGCGGTGTCCTGAATGACGCCCACCATGCCCTCAGGAAGTCCCAGCATCTTGCCCAGCCACTCCAGGACCGCGTCCTCGAGCTCGGCGGCCGCCGGCGACGTCTGCCAGACCATGCCCTGGGCGCCGAGCCCGGCCGTCAGCATCTCGGCCAGGACGGAGGCCGGGCTGTTGTTGGCCGGAAAGTAGGCGTGCCAGCCGGGGTGCTGCCAATGGGTCATGCCGGGCAGAATGATGGTCTTGAAATCATCGAAGATGCGGTCCATGGATTCGCCCCGCTGGGGCGCTTTGCCGGGGATCCTGGCCTTGATCTCGCCGGGATTCAGCCGGGACATGACCGGCAGATTTTCGACGTTTTCCATATAATCGGCTAGCCAGTCGACGAATTCGTGACCATACCGCCGGAAATGTTCGTTGTCCATGGTCTTTCTCCTCGGAAAGTTCTTTTAGCCTGTTTCTCCCCCTTTTATAAAGGCGGCCTGAGGGGGATTAAACTCTCGTCCGCACGGCTTTTATTCTAGTCCAGGGCCGGTTTCGAGTCAAAAGGCCCTCTTCAACCCTCCATTTTCGATCGTTCGCCCCGGAATTCCGTCAAAAAGCCCTCATTTTCTCGGGGAAAACGGTCTTTGGGACCGGCCCGCCGGGAAATTTGAAATATTTTAAAATAATTGTTGCATCGGACCGAATATGTGTGGTATAATATTAGAAAGTCAGTTAGCGGGGAAAGTAAAAATTTAAGAAATCGAAAAAAATTTTTCTTTTTTCCCGACGCATTCCGGATTCCCCGTTCAATTATTTGCAACTTTTCCGCCTTTCGCTCCGTATATATGAATGAGATGAGCAAGATGAAGCGGACGGCAGCCGAGATGAATAACAAGCGCCTCCTTTTTCCCTCCTCCTCAATATGGGAGTTTACGATAGATTTCGTTATTCTCCCCTAATCTTTTTCCCTTAACAGGCCGTTTCCTCCCCAATCCGGAGGAGGCGGCCTGTTTCATTTATCAACCCGCCGGCATTGACAAAGTGAAGCCATTGGTCTATAAATATTTCTTAAGGCTTAAAAGCCAGGGAAGTCCGTGAAAAGCGGACACAGCCCCCGCTACTGTGATCGGGGACGAATCCCGGACGACGCCACTTTCCTCGGCTGAGGATAGGAAGGCCCGGGACGAGGATGATCCGAGAGTCAGGAGACCTGCTTTAAGCCTCGTTACCCGCCTTCGTGGGGAAGGCAGGGCGTTTTTTTTTGCTCGAAAAAGCGGGGGTCAACGGAGGAGGTCCAACGGACATGGGCAACATCGCCATTATTTTCGTTTTCGCTCTTTCTCTGGTCCCACCGCAGTTCGGAGGCGAGGACAAAAAGGGCCAGACCGCCGCCCCGCCGTCCCTTCAACACGAGATCGTGGTCACCGCCACCCGGATCGAGACGCCGGCCCGGGAGTTGGCCAGTTCCGTGACCGTGATCACCCGGACGGATCTGGAAAGGTCGAACCGGCCGACGGTTCTCGAAGCCCTGAGGGACATCATGGGCCTCGCGGTCATTCAGAACGGCGGGCCTGGCTCGTCCTCGTCAGCCTTTCTCCGGGGGGCCAACTCCGAGCACCTCCTCGTCCTCCTCGACGGCGTCGAGATCAACGACCCCATCAATCCGTCCCGGTCGTACGACTTCGCCCACCTGTCCGTCGACAACGTCGAGCGGATCGAGATCCTGCGCGGCCCGCAGAGCACGCTCTACGGTTCGGACGCCCTCGGCGGCGTGATCAACATCCTGACCAGGAAAGGGCAGGGCCAACCGCGGTTGACGTTCTCGTCTCAGGGGGGATCCTTCAAGACATTGGCCAACGCCGTGGAACTCGGAGGTTCGAGCGGCCGGCTGAATTATGCCTTCGGCCTGTCGCAGTTCTCGGCGGGGGGGATCTCGGCGGCCTCGAGCGATTATCCCGGGAACTCGGAAAAGGACGGTTACCGGAATCTCGGTCTTTCGGGAAGGCTCGGCGTCGCCCTCAGCCGCGATTTCGAAGCCGACATCCTCGTTCGCTCGGTGGCGGCCCGGACGGATCTCGACAATTATGGAGGACCCGGCGGCGACGACCCCAACAGCGTTCAGGATTACCGGTCTGTTTTCCTCCGTGGCCAGGTCCGCGGCCTCTTCCTCCGGAATCGCTGGGAACAGAAGCTCGGCCTCTCTTTCATCACCTCGCGCCGCGACCATAACAATCCCGTAGACACCGAACATCCGTTCGACTCGGAAAAGGGTATGTTTAAAGGCGGCCTGCTGAAGCTCGACTGGCAGAACAACGTCTTCCTCCATCCCTCCAACACGCTCACCTTCGGGGCCGACCTCGCCCGGGAACAGGGCGAGTCAGCGTACACATCGTTCAGCGTTTGGGGTCCTTATGAGAGCGATTTCCCGCGGCGGACGGCCGACACGGCGGGCTTGTACGTTCAAGACCAATGGAAGATCGCCGAGCGGTTCTTCGCCACGGTCGGCGCGCGCCTCGACCATCACAGCCGGGCCGGGACGGCCCTCACCTACCGCCTGGCCCCGGCCTACTTTCTGGCGGCGACGCAGACAAAGTTCAAGGCCACGCTGGGCACCGGCTTCAAATCCCCCTCGCTCTATCAGCTTTACGCGCCGGGGACGTTCTGGGGTCCGATCGGGAACGAGCGGCTCAAACCGGAGGAGAGCCGCGGTTGGGACGCGGGGATCGAACAATATTTCCTGAACGGGACCGTCCTGGCGGGGATCACGTATTTCCGCAACGACTTCCGGAACCTCATCGATTTCGATTTCAACCTTGGCTATATCAACATCGGACGAGCCCGGACCCGCGGCCTGGAAATCTCCGGAGAGGTC
>Ga0315294_10003805_pt1 | contig 16441 bp, 41 predicted proteins | sample YL17G13_40_MG_FD_203626 | JGI IMG/M metagenome (GOLD analysis project Ga0315294, IMG submission 203626) | Sediment microbial communities from Yellowstone Lake, YNP, Wyoming, USA - YL17G13_40 | ecosystem: Environmental > Aquatic > Freshwater > Lake > Sediment | place: USA: Wyoming | collected... | reverse complement strand
AGAAACATTTAAAGTATAAATCTTGGGGAAAATATCCTAAAGATTTTGAAACTATTTCAGAATGGTTTAAAGATTTAATGCCTTTGTATTGGTTAATGCAACATGGAATGGAAAAAGACAAAGAAGGAAAAAATACTGGATTTGTTGAAGGAGTTGTATTCACACATCCAGATGGAAGAATGGCTAAAATAAGAAAAGACATGTTTGAATGGTATTCTGGAAGAAAACATAAGAAAGGAGAAATGAATGAAGAAGAAAATTAAAAGGATTGGGTATCCTGCCTAATTTTATATGAAATTAAAAGAACAATACGAACTAGAAGCAGAAAAACTAGGTTGGACTAAAAGACAGGAAATATTAGATATGATTAATTCAGGAAAAACTTTAGGAGAAGTTTCGAGATTTTTTGATGTAGATTTGATGATTACTTGTGAGATATTAACTCAAAACATCAAAAATGTTTCTTACTTGGGAGATGAAGCAATATGACGAGCAAACAGAGAAAATTAAAAGTTTCAGAGATAAGGAAGAAACTTCATAAGTTGCAGATGGAGTTAAACAAAGTTACTGGAGATGACATACTCCATAGGGTATCTTAACGAACATGGAAACAAACAAAATATATCAAGGTGATTGCTTAGAATTGATGAAAGATATTGAAGCTGAAAGTATAGACTTGGTTATTACCGACCCACCCTATAAACTTACTCAAAAATATGGTAATTCTATTGATTCAGATAATCTTATGGCTGTGGCAAGTATAATTAATTCACTAAAACAAATTGATAGAATTTTAAAACGAGGAAGATATGCAGTAATATTTTATGATAATCGTATATTGCCTTTTTTATTTGAAGCAATTAAGGGAACAAATTTAAGATACAAAAGACAATTATTTTTATATAGAAGATGGGGAACGGCTCATAAAACTTTTAAGTGGATGGGTTGCACAGACCCTGTAATTATTTTTCAAAAAGGAGATGAAAAACCATTTAATCCAGAAGATATAGGACAGATAAAGCATGATTGTTATATTAAAGCATCTCCAGAAAAAGAAACATTTGGACACCCTGCACAAAAACCAATAGAAATTTGTGAAGATATAGTTTTAGCATTTTCTAATAAAGGGGAGATAATTTTAGACCCATATTGTGGTAGTGGTTCAATATTAGAAGCATCAAAAAATAAGCAAAGGAATTTTATAGGTATGGAATTAAGTGAAGAATATTGTAAGATAGCAAACGAAAGATTAAAACAAGAAATCCTTTTGGATAAAAAATGGATATAGAACAATTCAAAAAAAGTCTTAAATGGGATATAGATTTATCTAAAGCTAATTATCAGATTGACGCACTTCAGAATAAACTACTTCAGTTCTATTTACGAGCAGATTCAAAATTCAGACGGGCTTTCTATCAAAATTATACTCAAGATTTTATTCAATTTATGAAAGATAAAGCTAAACTTCAAGAACCGATACATCTTTCTTGCATGGGTTCGATAAGGTCAGGTAAGTCAATGTCAATGATAACTCTAGCAATACTTCATTCGGCTTTAAATGGAAGAATCTTGAATATAGATTATATTTGTGGGAACACCTACGAATTTATTGAAAAATTAAAAGAAATGCCACAAGATAAGCTAACCCATTCAATTTTTGTAAGTGATGAAGAAAAGCAAGGAGTGTATTCTGTTGGTTCAACAGCAAAGAAAATGAAGATTCTTGATGTTCAGAATATTATAGCTGTAAATAATATCTCAACAATTCAGATAAATCCAACTTCATGGGCTAATGAAAAAGCTATGTATGGGCTTCGTGCTTGGGGAAAGTGCAAATTAACCAAATCAAATAGATTCATGCTCTATAATCTTCAAGAAGGGGGAAAAGGTGGAACTTTGCCTATGGGTTGCATATATATTCCTATTTTTACAGAATTTGCACCAAAACCATATTCTACTGATTTAGAAAAGCAATACCTAGCAAAGAAAATGGCATGGGTAGAAAATGAACAAAGAGGTCGAGGAGATGTGCTTTCTGAAATAAAAAAGAAATCAGCTCAGAATTTTGCGAGGGATAAAAAATATCTTACTTTAAAAGGCAAAGATAAATGCCAAGCATATATTTCGCAGATTTTGGGTTCAGAATGGACTAAGGGAGAAGTAGCTGAAATCTATCAAATTACAAAACTTATTTCTGAAGGTATTTTGAGTGTAGATTAGCATAATACGGATAGAAAGGTTTAAATACAAGCGATTTCTTAGTATATTACGAAAAATGAAATTCCAAATACCAAAACCAAAAGATAATTACAAGATTGCTAAAAATCTAAAGTTTAACTATTATGAATTAGACGAAATAGCAAATCAAAAATATGGGAATAGCTTTTCTGAATTATCCATTAAAGAACAAGACGAAATAAGCAGGAAAGTTGCTAAAGGATTTCATTATCAGGTGGATAAATAAAAATGACATTTAAAATAAATAAAAAAGTTCCTAAAGACGAAGCAAAATATGTTATCGAGAAAATGACAAGTAGAAAAGATAAAGAAACATATTTAAGAAACATAGGATTATTCAAAGAAGAAGCAATCAAAAATATGTCCGACAAAGAATTAAATGAGTTAATTGAAGTTGCATTAAAAGTTAAGGGAATTATAAAATGAAATTTAAAGTTAGTAAATCTAAAAAAACTTGGGAAGAAAGATACTCTATATTCTCAGAAAGTGATTTAAAGAAATTCGGAAAAGAAGAAGGTTTATCTAACGAACAAAATAAAGTGTTTGCTAAATTTATGAGAATAAGATTCCCTCATGAAAGGCACTCTCTTTATGTTCAAGAGTGGGCAAATAGATTCGCTTCAGGACACCCCGAAAGTTATATGGATTCACAATCTTTAGAAGCGTATAAAACAGCTCTTGTTGAGAGTGGACTTTAAAATGGTGTTCAATATATTCAAACGAAAGAAAAAAGAGCTATCAACTTACGAAGAACAAAAAATAAAACCAGTTCAGACGGATAAAGGATTATTATACGAGATAGAAGGTATGCAGGGATTATATGAAGTAAAAGATTATGATAATTTAAATAAAAAATATGTATTCAAACGAGTAAAATGACATACGAAACAAAGATTAAAGATAGCAAAACTCAAAACGATTCATATAGAGTAGAAGGTGGTAAAATGACGAAATATCTTCCACCTAATAAATATGAAGAAGAAATAAGTCGTTCTATTTTTCGTTATAGAAATATAGCAGATAGAGAACAAAGAATAAAACTTGCTAGACTTTTACGATTTCATTTAAAATTAATTAATGAACAAAACGAAAACGAATCTATGAGAGTAAAATGACCGAAATATTTGAACAAAAAATAAAAAAAGTAAGAGAAGAAGCTCAAGCACCATATAAGACTAGAATTATGCTTCATAAAATGAAACAGATTCTAGCTGAACCCAAGAAAGAAGATAATTTTGAAGTTAAGAAAAAAACTGAACAAGAGAATAAAGTCTTTTCAGAGGGATTAGAAGCTGTCGCTTCGATAGGAGAAAGCACTTTTGCAGTATCTACACCAAGACGATTTAATGATTGGGCTAGGCATAATGATTTAAGAAATGAGGAATCTGATTTTACTATTGATAGAAAAGATTGGAACAAAAAAGTTCCTATTGAAAGAGATGGAAAGTTCTTTGTTCCTTATGAAGAATTTAGCAAAACTGGATATGGTGCATGGCATATAGGTAGTGCAATTTCAGGAATAAAAGCTCAAGGCAGAGATATTTTGATTATAAATACTCCTAGAAATCGAAGATTCTTGTTCAAAGAAGTAAAAAAAGAAGAACTGGAGAATAAAGTTTAAAATGACATTCAAAGTTCGAGGGCGACCTAAAAATAGTGCATACGGAAATGATAGAGGTAGACCTATGAAAGCAGTAAAGATTTATACAATTAGAAATATGCTTCCTAAGAAAATGAGAAATGAATACGATACTAAAATTGTCGGAGATAAATTGCATTTAATAAAAAAGGAGAAGAAATAAACATGGCATTTGAAGTTAAAAATATTGTGAAATTCAAAGAACCAAAAGATAGGATTGAAATGACCTATCAAGCAATAGATGAAATAGTTGAAGCTCATGGAAAGAAAAGACCTGTTCAATTCGGTGGCGGGAAATGGAACGCTAGAGAAGAATTTAAAATTTATAAAAAGCAAATTGGAGAAAGATATACACCTTTACAATGGCATATAATAGAATCTTATTTCAATCATAAAATCAAGGAGAAGAAAAATGTTTAAAGTAAAAAATAAAAGCTCAAGAGAAAAGAAAACAGAAAGTTATAAAGTTTTTAATGGCGAAGTAGCAGATATTAAAGTGAGAGATTATTACCTTACAAGCTCAGAATATATCGAATTACTCCATAAATACCGAAATAAACCTTTAGGAACTCAAGTATCAATAGAGGACATTCAAGAGGTAATATCAAAGAGATACTAAAATGAAAACAAATAAAAGAGTGATACCAATTATATTGATTCTAGCATTATTTCTAGTTGTGCCTGTATTCGCTGTATTTACTCCAAGTCTTAGTCAAGATTTGAGGGCATATTGGAGTTTTGAAAACTTTTCAGATATAACAGGAAATCATCCCGATTTAGAAGGAACAGCAGATTTTACAACAGGAAAAATCGGAACAGGCATCAGATTAAATGGTTCAATCAATCAAATGCTTCAAATAAATGATACTGATGCAGTTGATTTAGGTTTCTCAAACAATGAAACATTCACTCTAAGCTACTGGATTAAAACAGATACATATTCTCAGGGTGGAAGTAGAGTGTTTGGAAAGCTGGATAAAGATTCAAATGGTTGGACAACCCTGCTTGATAATCCCCATGGCGATTGGATGCAAATATATTATGCACAAGATGGTTCAAGTATCAATTTAGGTTCTTCTGACATACTATTGTATAATTGGACACTAGCAACAATAGTAAGAGATAATAACAAAACGAAAATATATATCAATGGAAACTTAAATGTATCAACTCCAAATTTAGCAACTCCTATATCCTCTACAACTGCAAACTTTACAATAGGTCATACAGTAGATTATTCTGGTGGGTGGTATGATGGTTGGCTTGATGAAATAGGAATATGGAATAGAAGTTTGAATAGTTCTGAGATAGCACAGGTCTATTATAATTATACTGGCTTTTTTCCTAGTGGATTTTTATGTCCATATTATCCACTTGCTCAAGCACCTACAATTATATCTATATATCCAAATGCTACAACAACTCTTTATACTACCAATGCAACTTCTACAATAACTTTTGCATGGAGAATAGACAAAAAAAATCGGAATTTAATCAATGCTTCAGTATATATTCAAAATTTGTCAAATAGTCTAGTTCAAGTATTAACACAAACTAATTTTACTTATGTAAATTCATCTGGTGGAACTCTAGGAAATACAAACTTTACTTTTGTATATCTTAACTGGACAACACCACAAGGTGCTTCGTTAGATTATACAACTTATTTTGATGCAGTAACTTGCAGTAATAGAACAAAATCAGCTACAAATACATCACTCAAATTTAGACAACCTAGCCCAATACCAATAGTCAAGTTAATAAAACCTTTATTTGCACCCTTGAATTATTCAGGAATAACTTTCCAATATAATGTTAGTGGTCTTAACATAAGCAATTCTACTTTATGGCTTTATAATTCAACAGGGTTATTCAATTCATTTTTTAACAGTTATACTGAACCCATTGTTTATGTAAATTCAACTTTATCTGACGAGAATTATACATGGTTTGTTGAAGGTTCTAATCTATTAAACAATATAACTTTAAGTGTAAACTTCACTTTTCAAGTTTTTACTCCTTACGAAGTTCCACAAATACCAATAATTAATTTATTAAATCCAACAAATTTATCTATCCTGAATTATTCAGGAATAACTTTCAACTATAATATTTCAGGTCTTAACATAAGCAATTCTACTTTATGGCTATATAATTCAACAGCATTATTCAATTCCTTTTTTAACAGTTATACTGAACCCATTGTTTATGTAAATTCAACTTTGCCTAACGAGAATTATACATGGTTTGTTGAAGGTTCTAATATGTTAAACAATATAACTATAAGTGTAAACTTCACTTTTCAAGTTTTTACTCCTTATGTATTGCCACCAGAACCTGTATTTCCACCTATAATCATATTGAAATCTCCATTGAATAGTGCACAATTAAATTATACAAATATAACTTTCAACTATAATATTTCAGATACAAATGTGACTAATTCAACTCTATATCTTTATGATGGTTTAGGATTTGTAAATTCTTATTTCATAGCTTATACTCAAGCAGAAGTATATATTAATGAAACTTTGCCAAATCAGAATTATAGCTGGTATGTGATGGGTTCTAACTCAGCAAACAACATATCAACAAGTGGAAATTCTACATTCCAAATATTCACTTCTCCTATTATCATAACCATAGAAGCCGAAGAAACAACAGGGCAGTTCTTACAAAGTGTTATAGGTGGTGCAGGTGCAGGTTTGGGTGTTATCTTCTTAGCTCTAGCACAAAGTCTGCCTATTTTATTGATTGGATTAGTTATTTTTGGCATAGTAATTGCTATTGGGAAAGCTCTAGCGAGTTATTTTGATAAAAATGGGATATTAGTCTTTAAAGATTTTAGACTTGGGAGTAACTAATGTTTAATATAAGAAAACCTAAAGAACCTGAAAGAAATAATTATGAGATAGAGAAAGAAAAGGAACAAAGAAGGGAGAATTTAATAAATTTTGAGGAATCTAGGGAGTTATAAAATGTTTAAAGTAAATAGAAAGAAAGAAGAAGAACAAAAAAGTTTCAAAGTTAAAAGTATAGATACTAAAAATAATGAGAAATTAGCAAAAGAATTAATGAATATTGATATAAAGATTTGGAAAAAACATGGTTGGAATAATGCAGATATGGTTCAGCACGATATTTTCTCTCAAGAAGTTAAACAAGAACTAGACAAAAAAGGTATAAAAGAAATCCCCTATCTACAATATCATATTTTAGAAGATGCAAACTATCATACCATGAATAGCACTCTAGAAGGTTTAAATGTTTTCAAGAAAGGCGAAACTTACGCTTCTGCTGAAAAAGAGTATCTGAAATATTTAGAAAATGGTGGAAAAACATGGGAGTTATAAAATGTTTAAAGTAAAAAAGAATAAAAATTATGATAGAATTTACAGAGGATAAATAAAATGCCATTTGAAATAACAAAAAACTATATAAGAAAAAGACAATTTAATCCAAAGAAATGCAGAAAGGGAACTTTCCGAACTAAAACAGTAAGCCCTAGAATTAAAGTTATTTTATGCAAGAAGAAAGGTTCAAAGAAACAATCAGCTCAATCAATCTTAACAAGGAGAAAATAAAAATGACATACAAAGAAAATTTGAGAAAAGGAATGCTTGTAGAAAGAGAGCATTTGCCTTTTTTCCATAAAATCAAAAAAGGTTATATGGGAACTGGTAAGTGTCCTAGTGATAAACAATTTACTGAAGGAATAGCTAAAGCTCACATTCAGGAAGATAAAAAATATTATACTAAATTGAAGAAAGCTGGAATTTAAAATGACATACAAAATTAAAAAGAAACAATATTTTATTCAAGAACCCTATGGGCTTCCAAGAGAATTACAAGAAAAAGATAAATTTTACTCTAAAAAAGACGAAGTTTATAATCAGTTAATGAAAAGAAAAAGTTTTAGGGAAAGCACACCAAGAACAAGAGAAGATAAATTAAAAAGAGCATTAAGAAGGAGAGGATTGTAACATGACAGAATATATTGTTAAATTACATCATCCAACTAGAACTAAAGCAGATAGATTCTCATTAAAAGTTCTCAAAGAATTTTCAAGAAATAGAGGATTAATCTTAGAAAACGATACTTATTCAGCATATAGAACAAAAGCTAGAAATAAAGAAGAAGCAATAGAGAAAGCTAAAATATCTGAAAAATCCATAAGCCCAAAAGTTTATTCTTATCTGCATAAAGGAAATTGGAAATGGAGTGCAAAAGTGAGGACTAAAAATGTTTAAAATATCAACAAAGAAAAAATCCATAAAAACTGACGCATGGAGAGGTTATGAACAACCAGTTTATGCAGTAGCAGGTGCTTCAGATACAGGAACATGGGAAGATAGCCCTAATCCTAGCTATGAAGTGAATGACGAACTAAAAGACTTCCAAAAGTTCCTAACTTCAAAAGGAATACATAGTAAAATAGTAAATGCCCGAAGCTCTAATGTTTTTATGGCGAAAAGATGGGTTGTGCCTGAAACTGATAAATTTTCTGAAGCAAAAAAATTAACTAAGAAATATCTAAAAGAAAAAGAATCCAAAACTAAATATATACATGACGCAGATTAAAAATTGCATACGAAATATCTAGACCTAAAGAAAAAGAACAAACTTATAAATGCGATTATGGAAGAAACGAGCAAAGGCAAATAAATTATATCTTATTCTCAGAAACAACTGAAAAAGACAAATATCCAAAACTTCTCACAATAATCATAGAAAAGAAGAAAGAACCTTATTTTGCTTTTATCAAAAATGAAACTGAATTTGAAGTTCGAGGAAAATGGCATGACAAGAAACATAAACTATACGAAGAAGATAACACAGAGATAGAAATTGTCTACTTTGATGATGCAAATGAAACTAAATCTAAAAAGCTCATGCAAGAGCTAAAGTCTTATAATAAGAAATGTATAAAAGAGAAAACTTTATATTCTACAATTACCCCATTAGAAGATACGAGTTTAAGATAATATGGCATTTGAAGTTAAAAAAATAAAATTCAAGAATTATGGGGAAGTAATGGAATATTGCAGAAAGAAAAGGATAAATTCCTCAGAAGCAGAAGTAAAATACAATAAAAAAGATAAATATTATATAAAGGAAGAAAAATGATTTATGAACAAAAATTGCCTAGAAGCCATAAGACTAAATCTGAACAATTCTACTTAGCTGAAGAACTAGGTTATCTAAAGAAAAAATATCATGGCAAAATACCCTATCATGTTTATTCTAGAGAAGCATCAAAATATGGTTTTCATATAAGGCAAAAAATACACACAAAAGGACAACTGGTAGAATATCGAGGTAAATTGGCAGTTGTCTATAAAGTAGAACCTAATGGAGTTTATCTTCTAAAACTTAAAAAAGGAGAAGCCGAAGAATTTGAAAAAGAACCAATTTTTGTAAAAGAAAATACCTATCAAGAACATACTTATCCTGTTCTCAAGTTTCCATTTTATAGTATTGTGGGTGCACTGGCTTTCATGGAAGGTATAAACTACAAAAAACGAACTGAACAAATAAGAAAACATCCAATCAAATTTAAAGAAATTCAAATATACAAAAAATAATGACATATAAACTAACTAAAAAAGATATGAAAATATTAACTGAAGAAAAAGCTAGTGAGATAGTTTACAGAAAGAAGAATGGAAAGATTCAAGCAGGGATTAAGATAGACAATAAAATCAGATGGCAATAATATATGAAAATTCCCAAAAACTAAGCTCTTATAGTCAATTCCTAGCAACTTTAATAGTCTTTGCCATACTTTCGCTTACCTTAGTTTAAGAACCAAGTATCATAAAATATTTAAATCTAAGAAACTAGACAATATTAGGTAGAATAAACTATTCACCTCTTTCCAAAAAGGAGATAACCTGCCAAACTAATTTACGGAAAGGTTGGAACTCATAACTCCATGAAATCTCTTTTTTGGTTTACTCTTTTTGCCAATAAATTAACGAGGACAAACTATGAACGATAAAACTTACTCTTAACACTATCATAAGTTCTAGGGTTACTAGAAAATTGTTTATTATATTTCTCCATAGCTTTTTTAGGTGTTAAACCTTTTACTTTCTGAGCTTTAAGAAATTTTATATGAACTGGTTTCCAAATAAGTTTTTCTCCCCTGAAACTAGCTTTTGTAGATTTTCCTTTCTTTGTAACATACGCTTTAACAGGAACTTTTTTCCTTACAATCTTTACCATTCTTTTATTAGAAATAGCTTCTCTCCTCACAACCAAACCATCTCCGTATAATTTGTCTAATTCGTCTGAACTTACATTCTCTTTCATTCTTTCTTTACATTCTTTACTCTCAAATAGGTCTATAATATCTTGTTCTGTGCTAGGTGCATTTTCTCCATTTGGAGAGTTCATATATTTATGGTAGGCATTTTTAAACTCCGAGAAGTCAGAAATATTTGGATTCTCTTTAAAACTTCCTTCTATAAAACGAGTTGGTTCTTGGGTAACTGCCTTATTGAAAGAATTTCCACTTCCTTTAGATTCGTAAGCCATATAAATCTAAAGAGTAGCTTCTATTTAAATTCTTCGGAATAATCAGCTAGAAACTTCTTTGTGTTCTCTTTCAAAACACTAGAATCAAGACCATAATCTCTAAGAAGCAAACCTCTGTTTTTTATTGTTATTGTTCTCAAAACATTCTCTATTTCTACATTTTCAGGTCTAAAATTCTCTACTTGTGCATCTGTTAGTGGCAAACATACTGAACCATCACAAACACTTGATAGTGGAACTTTGCATAATCTCTTTAGGTCACAAATAGAATCGTCTAAGCAAGTAAACGAATGAACTCCCTTCAAATTGTGCATTACTTCCCCTATTAATTTTAAACTATTCTCATTAAAATCGGGCATGAATTGTTGAGGAATATGAAAATGGAATCCTTTTAGACTAGAGTTCATTATCCAGTAAGGCACTCGGTATTCTTCTAGTATCTTTTTTAGTTCCTTAGTTTCCTTTAAACAAGTTTCAAAATCTTCTTTTCCATCCATATCAACAAAAAAATCTGAGTTAATCACATAATTTTGATAATTCTTATTAAACTCTTTATACTTTTCGTCAGACAACCTTTTCTCAAGATTGTAACTGAATATTGGAATGTTTTTTAATGTAACAACACTCATATACATATTCAGTAATTTCTTATCAAAGTTAGCCCATGCTGTGTGTTTGTCTAAATATTCTATACTTCTTGCGAATAAATATCTAATTGCTAGTTTCTTTTCTTCTCCTTTTGCAGAAATAAAAGATAACTCATGCCCATTTAGAGCTTTAACTATCTCAAGTCTTACAAAAACCTGCGACATCCATTTCTTTCTTAGTTCTAATATTTTCTCTTTATCCATTTGTCCTCAAAATCAGGGATATATTGAGCTTCCATTTCTTCTTCTCCCCAAAAATCTGCCTGAATACCATTAAATCTTTTTTCTAATATCTTTCTCATTGGCAATATTGTCTTTATGTATTCCATACATCCAGTAGAGTAATGAATATCAATATAAATATAATCAAATTTTTCTTCAGTTGTTTTCAGAAAGTTCCAAATATCTTCATTAATAATTCTAATCTTTTTATTTTTAGGTTTGCATAACTTAATTATATCTTTAGAAATCTCTATAACAACAACTTCAGAAACATTTTCCTTTTCAGCAAATAAAGTAGCAGACATTCCTAAACCCAATCCACCCATTAGAACTTTCCCATGAGCTTTCTTATAACATTCATATTGTAAAAACATTTCTTGAGGACTATCTGACATAAGCAACCTTTTTCCTCTGAATAATTTATATAAAGGTCTAGGTTCGATAAAAGAACATTTTAATTGTTTATATCCCATCATAAGCCAATTTCTAGCACTTATTACAGTTATTTCTTTCAATGGTGGAATAACATCTATTTTAATCTCGAACTCTCCAACTTTCTTTTCCTGCAAATGTGGAACTGAGGACTTTTCTAAAAGTTTTTTAAATTCTGAATCTAATATCTTACTCTGAGTTAGCCCTTTATATCCCTCAAGTTCTTTCAAAATCATTTTTTTATCAATCATTTTCTTCTCTTTATCCATATTTCATTTCCATCTATTAATTTTTTATACAATTTATCAAAATGTCTTTCTATTTTCTTTCTACTAGCTTCACTTCTAGGATTTCCACTCTTTTTAAAATAAGGACATTGTAAATCAGGATGTCCTGACATTCCATAATCTCTACAAATATTTGGTCTATCTTCATAAATTGAACATAATTTTGTTTCCCTATTCATAAAAACACAAGCTAAGTCTTTTGTTAAAAAAGAAATTAAATCTTTTTGTTCAATAACTTTTTCAGGCACAATTTGGAAGTTAGTTTTATGTTTATTAGCAAAATCTTTATCCATTGGAAAAATCCCACAACAACTTCCTCGTTTTAGGCACTTAGAACAATCAATCATTTTTCTTAATTGGAACTAATTTAACTTTCAATCCTGCTAAAATCGGTGGAATAGAAATCATATCTCTAAGAGTATATCCATGTTTCTTGCTTTTACTTCCTAAAACTCGACAAGTATATATCTTATTTAATGCTTCATTCAAATTTACTGGTCGCCTAGTTCCCATCTTAGCCTTATTTTTAATATGGCAAAGATAACATTCTTGATTATACAATTTCCTAAATTTATTTCCACAAGTAATGCAAGATTTATCTTTTTTCAGATTTCCCATGTTTTACTTTCCTAAGATTCGTGACCAAAAGGACTTTTTCTTAGCTTCTTCTATCTTTGCTATTTTCCTTTTCTCGTGCATCCATATTGAATGACGACTTACTCCGAAATCCCTCGTTACTTGGGCTTTGCTTTTCCCATTAGATAGAGCTTCTTCAATAGCTTCCCATTGGCTTTTACTGTATCTTTTTGCTGACATTTTTTTATTCTCCTTATTGTTTATTTAGTTCTAATTTATATGCTTTTTCAATCAATATTCCCTCTCCCTTAATGTATGGATAAATCCAAATTCTCTTTTTTTCATTCCATTTATCAGCAACCAAATCTCTAAAATGCCCTCGAACCCAAAATCTATAACCATAATGCCATAATTCTTTAGTTCTGACATTGTCTAAGTATATTCTTAATTTTCCAGTTATTAAAATAGATACCGAACTAGAAATTATCGCTTTTCCTAGTTTTATTTTTCTTCTTATGTTTCCTTCATTTCTTTTGTGTTCTGTATAAGTTACTTCAGGATTATTCAGAAAATTCAGAAAATTCAAGATAAACTTATGAACAAAATCTCTCAAATTAATATCAGAAGTTGGATTATCAATAACAGTAAATTTCTCATTTTTATATTCTCTATCAAGATTAACATTTTTATTGAAAGCATCAAAAATAATTTCTTTATTTTCTTCCCAAATAGAACAAATTGTAATTTTTAGACCGCTTCCAACCTTTTCTCCAACATGATTAGGATTCTCTTGAAAATCTTTCATTTGAACTACAAAGTTTCCTTTAGTAATTGAAATTCCTCTTAATTCACTTGCATATTTTGGAGTTATCCCATAACTTTCTAGTTCTTTTCTAGTAAATTTTACATCAAAAAACACATCTTCAAATGGAAGTCTTACTATTCCTTCATTCACTTTTGGAGTATCTGTCAATGCGAGAAGCTGTTTCAAGCTATCTTCTATTTCAAATATCTTAGCTTTAGAAAGAGTTTCAGCTAATGCTTCGTCAAATTGATTCCCATTGATTTTTATTCCACCCAGCTTACTATCAATCAAATCAGGTCTTACTATTCTTAATTTAGCAAAATGCTTACTGGCTTTCCAAAAGAAATCAAAATTTTCGCAGTTCATTATTCTTTTACTCCCCTTATTTTCAATATCTTTATTCTTTCGGGTTCATTCTGTAAATTATCTGCTTTGATTTGAACTATATTTCCGCAATTATTACATTTAGCCCAAAATTCTGTTTTATCTTCATTAGAAAATACACTCCAGCTAGGAAATTCGCAGTTAATACAAGCTATCTGAAAATATGCTTTTCCATTTATGATTATTTTAGGATAGTCGGTCATTTTATCTCCCTGAATTTATCATAGCTATGAAGCATTACAATACACAAAAGATTATCGCTATCATCTTTATACAAAGCATACCAACATCCTTCTTTATCCAAAAACAAAGGACTATCAAAATTATGTGCTGTTCCTTCTAACAATTCCTCTTTAGTAAACTCTTTGTCAAAATCATAAGTTTCTTTTTTTTGAATAGTTGCTCTTGATGTTAATGTTCTTTTAAATTTCATTTTTGAACCTCGACTTTCCACCCTTTATCTTTTAATTGCTGAACATATATCTTTTTTTCTTCATTGTTCTTAAAAAGTAAGTCATTAATCACTAATCTCTTTACGACTATTCTAGTTAATTTCAGTTTCATTTGTCCTCTCTTGGAGATTCCAATTTATTTAATTCAATAACTAGATTATTTATTCTAGAATCAAAATCACTCATACCCTTTTCTTTTTTATCTCGAACATCTTGTATTCTGAATCTTAGAGCTTCTATCTTTCTTAATCTAACTCGTTCTCCTATTTTTCTATAATATCCTTGTTTCTTTTCATGTGTTTTCTTATTTTTATCCAAAGATTTTAGATATTCTTCGTGAACAACTTTCCATTCTTCAGTTTTATTTCTTTCTTCTTCAGGAAGATTCTCAACTCTCATTCTTAGAGTTTGTATAGCTGAAGTTTTATATCTAGATAATAAAATATCATTAAAATAATAGCCACAAGAGATTCCTAGAATCTTATTCTTTTTCTTAAAAATTAACTCACTCATTTTTCTTCTCCCATTCTTTGTGCATTTCTTCATCAGCTTTTTCTCGTGCTTCATAACTTTCTAAATAAGGTTTCAAAAGAAATATTAATGAGAGTAATCTATCATAATCCATGAATAACTGAACTTGCTCTTTTTTGTCATTCTCTAAAATAATACAAAAGGGTTGGTAATATCCAACACTATCGTCTTTTTCTTCATTGTCAATTCCTAGAATTTTCTCAATATCATATTCAATAATTTTTTCAGGATATTTTATTTCTTTATTCATTTTCAATTTTTCCCCTTAATTTTTTAAGCACATATCCTGCACCAATTCTTAATGTTGGAATAATCTCTTGAGGTATTTTGTCTATTGAACCATAGATTTCTATTGCTTTAGTTCGTAATCTAGCTATTTCTTCTTCTTCTGCCTGAATCCAAGATATTACCACTTTCTTAGATATTGTTTTACTTTTGTATGCCATTTTAATAAGAGATATGAACTTTAGGATGTTTTCCTTCCTTATTTAACTTCTTTCCAAACTCTGCAAAATCTAGATACTCTTGCTTCCATTCCTTCTTCTCTTTCATTTTCTTCACGATTCTTTCAAATTCTTCAATAGCTTCATTTGTAAATTCAAAATCTTTATCCCAATCCCAAAAGAAAGGAGATACTGCTTCTTCATAATTAGAATAACCATAAGAAACTCTTAAATATCCAGCTTTTCCATTATCAGCAAATCCTGTAATCTGAGCTTTGTAATTAGGATTACTCAAATCTTCTTCTCCGAAGTTATCATATCTCATATAAATATCTACTCCGATGGTAATTCTCCTGAACTTTCTAATTCCTCGAATTTACTCTCTAAATGATTAATCAGAACATTAAGAGCATTGTTATATAGCTCGTCTATTGCTTGATATTGAGCTAACGCTAAATGATTATCTGCGTTTGGATATTCTTTTATTGCAGTTTCTAGATACTCAGTATTAGAATTATTACTAGCTAACCATTTTGTTAGTTCATTTGTATAAACACTTACACTAGAATCAACCCATTCAGGCATTTGGTCTTGTATCTTCTCTTGTAATTCTTCTATTGTATCAAAATTCTCATATCCAATTAGGTCTATAACGCTATATAGGAACGAATTAAGCCATTCGTAAGTATAATCATTAAAGGGTGTAAGAACTCCTTTATCTTCATGTCCGAATAGCTCGAACATTTCATTTGAGTTCTTGAAAACTAATCTTTCTTCGTCAGTTCCCTCTATCTTCACTCGTTCATACTCGTTTAAGTGTTTTAGATAGTCTATGATTAATTGTTTATTCATTGTATTTTTACCTTTTGTTTAATTAGCTGGAATACTCGCATAATCTCAGCACCATTTAAGCTAGATTCATTTCTTAGTATCTCCATGATTATTTTAACTTCCTGTTCTGTCATTTTAACTTCCTCACTTCAGGGAATTTATCCATTAACTTTTGATAAGTTTTCATTATTTCCATTACTTTTTCTCTATCTAATCCACTCAATTCACAAACTACATTTACTGCAAACATATTTGTTACTCCACTTGCTCTAACTTTCTCGTATGCTTCAAATTCTTCTTTTGTTATTTCCATTTTAGTTCTCCTCTTGAAAGGCAGGACTATCAATACAATTCTCACAACTTCCTGCCATCTTTATATCACTTGGAGATATATTTCCTTTCTGTAATGCTTC
>Ga0315294_10003803_pt1 | contig 16451 bp, 19 predicted proteins | sample YL17G13_40_MG_FD_203626 | JGI IMG/M metagenome (GOLD analysis project Ga0315294, IMG submission 203626) | Sediment microbial communities from Yellowstone Lake, YNP, Wyoming, USA - YL17G13_40 | ecosystem: Environmental > Aquatic > Freshwater > Lake > Sediment | place: USA: Wyoming | collected... | reverse complement strand
TAAAAAAGTTGAAGATTGGGGGTCAAATCTTTATTCTTGACTTTTCCAAAAATATTGGGATTGTTCATAACAAAATTGGCCATATTCACAAATCAAAACACATAGAGCATAGCGCAAGGCGCATAGTGTAAAGAATATAAATCACTTTCGTTACCTTGTTCCTCCTCTTCCCTCGCCCAACCTTATCCGCTCTGCTTGCTTAATCTCCTAATCTCTAATTTTCCCATTATTTCAAATGATTGCCTTGAGTCGAAATCAACAATGTGAGTTACTTCCTGTGCTCCACAGTCGGTATTTTTTTTGACATACAACTCCGTTTCTCGTATATTCAACCTAACCAAAAGCGAGTTCTTATCATTTTTTGATAGGGTTTGAGGAGGTTAAAATGAGAGTCATTAAAATCAGTGAAGTAAAAAAGGAATCATTCAGCAGCCCCCTTTTTACCGGCTCGGATGTGACGAGGCAGGTCCTTTTGCCGGACAGTGAAGAGTACAACGTCAATGTTGTGAATTTCGGGAAGGGGGTTCGCAACAAATTTCACGCCCACGACAGCGAGCAAATCCTGGTGTCACTTTCGGGAAAGGGATTATCGCCACAGAAACTGAGGAGAAAGTGATCACCACAGGAGATGTTGTTATTATCCCTGCCGGCGAGAAACACTGGCACGGCGCGACCAAAGACTCGGAGTTCTCGCACATTTATGTGTCTCGTTTTGGAAGCAAATTAACTCAATCGGAATAAAGAGTCGGAATAAAGAGTTATTGACAGAAAGGAAATAGTAATGTATCCTTACAACAAGGAGGTAAGGAATCATGCTTGCCAAGAAGACGTCCAAGAACCAGATAACATTGCCCAAAGAGATTGTTAAAGCCTTCCCGGATGCCAAGTATTTTGATGTCAGCATCAGAGATAATACGATCCGTTTAATGCCAGTGAAGATAACCCCTGTTCAATCATCTCTTGACAGTGTTAGGGAAAAAATTAAAAAGCTTGCCTTGACTGAAAAAGATGTAGGTGAGGCAATCCAGTGGGCAAGAAGCCGAAAAAGATAATACGAGTGGTGCTGGATACGAATGTTCTGATATCCGCTTTGCTTTTCAAAGGAGAGCTGTCGAGGATTGTTGGATTATGGCAAAAAGGTAAGATTACTCCTGTTATTTCAAAAGAGACCTTTGACGAGTTAAGGACCGTTCTTGAATATCCAAAATTTTCCCTGTCCCGTGTCGAGATAAAATCAATTATCGCACACGAAATCCTGCCTTTTTTCGAAGTGATAAATGTGAGCGAACACGTCAAAGGAGCATGCAGAGATCCTGAAGATGACAAGTTTATTTCATGTGCTATCTCGGCAAACGCCGATTACATCGTAACTGGGGACAAAGATTTGTCCGATTTGAAAAAATATCAATCTATAAGAATTATTCATGCCTCAGATTTCATAAAATGTTTGACTTAATTACGTAGCGAGTTAGGATGGATGGGACGTAGTTGAAAATTGACACTTATCTTTTCCAGGTGACCAATCTCTGAGTTTTGCCCTTGAGGATACTGGAGCACACGGCCGCATTTGAACCGTCAACCTGCGGATTATAAAGAGATCACTTCAAAGACCAGGCCAAAGAATTGATGAAAATCAGATCATCTTCCCAACGATAGAATCCAAGGCTCCAAAGGGGCAAATAAGACAAAGTGACAACTGGAGATTTTGGTTGACTTCTGACGCAGGGTAATGTTAGTTTGGAAGGACTAAAAAAAGGGGTGAAAAATGGCTTCGGACGAATTGAAGATTGTCTTGGAAGATGTAAAAGAAAAGTTCGATACCGTGATAGAGGATATTAGTATGGTTAGGGAGACCTTGGAACGTCACAAAGAGGAGAACCAAAGGGAGCCTGAGGAATTTAAAAAGACGATCTTAGGAGTCCAGGCTGATGTGTCCGTACTAAAGACTGATGTGGCAACCCTGAAGACCGATGTCTCCGGGATAAGAAAAGACCTAAACGACCATCGGGACAACACCGAACTCCATACGAGGGAAAAAAGGAGAAAGGCTTAAATAAGAATAACCTTCCAATCAAGAGTAAACTTAGAAAGCTAAAGTATTTACTCACGAAAAACCAAAAGGTAAAAGCGGCCAATCCCAGTAATCCCTGCAACAGGCTGAGGTGTAAAAAATGCCCCATTTGGAAAGAATGTATGCGAAATCCGATGGAGCTAAGAGTTAGGAGGTAGAAATGGAAAAGATTTATTACACTTCTTTTGATTCACCATTTTTAAAAAAGGTTTTTGTTGCTTCCACGGAGAAGGGTGTCTGCATGGTCGATTACCTAACTTCAGAGAAGGCCTTTCTGAATGAGTTGAGGAAGCGTTTTCCGGGGGAGATCATCAGGGACGATCGAAAGAATAAAGTGGTTTTATCTCAACTAAAAAAATATCTGAAAGGTAAACTCCAGCGTTTTGATTGTCCATTGGATTTTAGAGGGACTCCATTCGAGAAAAAAGTGTGGTCAAAATTGGCAAAGATTCCATACGGGCAGACACGATCCTATAAGGAGATTGGACAGGCTATCGGCCATCCAAAGGCCTTTCGTGCGGTGGGGAATGCCAATGGTAAAAACCCTCTGCCCTTGATTATTCCCTGTCATAGGGTCATTGAAAGCAATGGCGGCCTGGGCGGTTTTGGCCATGGAATTAAGGTAAAGAAGCAACTGCTCGACTTCGAAAAATCCCATGCTCTTTGACGAATTTTTGAAAGAAGTCGCTCCATCATTTGGCCTTCAATGGCGACCTTTCAAAAGAAGAGGGATCGAAAGAAGAGTCAAGAATAGAATAGCTCAAATCGGCCTCTCTCACTTTGAAGAATACCTGGTAAAAATCGAAAAAGATCCCGAAGAGCAAAATCATCTCTTAAAAATCCTTAAAATAACCATTTCAAGGTTTTTTAGAGATCGGGAGGTCTTTCATGCCATCGGGTATTCCATCATTCCTACTCTCTTAGAAGAGAAAAATAAGAAAGATTTCAAGGTTTGGTCCATTGGCTGTGCAAGTGGTGAGGAGCCCTATAGCCTTTCAATATTATGGAAGGAGAAATTTAAAAAGATTTGGCCCCAAATCCATTTCTCTATCTTGGCTACCGATATTGATGAGAGCCTTCTCGAAAGGGCAAAGGAGGGGAGGTATAAAAAAAGTAGCCTAAAAGAAGTCTCCGAAGATATCCTTAAAGGTTATTTCAAGATGGATAACGGGTTTTACATTCTCGGTCAGGCCGTCCGGGAGTGCATTGAATTTAAAAGGCACGACATTATTCATGAAAAACCATTTTCTGGGATGGATATGGTCTTTTGTCGAAACTTAGCCTTCACCTATTTCTCCAAGGGAAGCCAGATGGATATGTTTAAAAAGATCGCCGGAAGTTTGCGAGAGAAAGGATATCTGGTGATCGGAAAGGATGAGTCCCTTCCCCTTATTTACCCCACCCTATTTGTTCCGATCTTTCCAAAGGAAAAGATTTATCAGAAGTTTACGGTATAACTGGCTGAAAACTCCGCCTCAGCAGAACAGGCAGAGTCCCTTCCTCCGGCAGGAGAGATAGGGATAGACTTCACATAACAGACAATCTCTGATTAAGCCACATTACACCTGCAAAGATTGAGGATTATGCCATACCAGAAGTTGACGATTACGGGTTGAAAGTGTGTATACCAATTAGATAGAAAGGGGATTGAGAAAAAGCGGTTTACCCTTTCTTCAATTTTGTTTTCCCGAAGCCTTACGAAGATCATCAAGGAATTTAGGAGGAATTTTGTAGCCTAAATCTTGTGCCTTTTTAATATCCTCCCAAGATTTGCCGTATTCTCCTTTTAAGTAATAAGCCCTCCCCCGGTTGTTGTAGGCCTCAGCATACCTTGGGTTTACCTCAAGAGCCTTATTAAAATCGGAGATTGCCTGATCATATTGGCCTTTATCCCCGCAGACCATTCCCCGATGGTTGTAAGCATAAGCATACCTTGGGTTTATCTCAAGAGCCTTGTTGTAATCAGAGATCGCCTGATCATATTGGCCTTTATAATAATAGGCATTTCCCCGATTGTTGTAGGCCTCAGCATACCTTGGGTTTACCTCAAGAGCCTTGTTGTAATCAGAGATTGCCTGATCATATTGGCCTTTATAATAATAGGCATTTCCCCGATTGTAATAGGCATAAGCAAACCTTGGGTTTATCTCAAGAGCCTTATTGTAATCAGAGATTGCCTGATCATATTGGCCTTTATCCCCGTAGGCAATTCCCCGATTGTTGTAGGCATAAGCATACCTTGGGTTTATCTCAAGAGCCTTGTTGTAATCAGAGATTGCCTGATCATATTGGCCTTTATCCCTATAGGCCATTCCCCGATTGTTGTAGGCATAAGCATACCTTGGGTTTATCTCAAGAGCCTTATTGAAATCAGAGATTGCCTGATCATATTGACCTTTATCCCTATAGAGCACTCCCTGATTGTTGTAGAACTCAGCATCCCTCGACTCATCCTGTTTGTCTTGAGTAGAGGCATAGGAGAATAAAAAGAAAAGAACGATTGGCAGGATTATCCAGATTGACCCGTTCGACAACGCCCAAGCCCTGCTCTTTAGAGCATGGGCGTGGGCAAAGGCGCGCTCAGGGTCAACCCTGAGCAAGCTCAGGCCTTTAGGCCGGAGAAGCCGAAGGGTTGACTTAATCACACTATTTTTCATAGTCCCACTCAAAAAAGACGATCTTAACTACGGGGTTGGCTTTTGAGATAGCCGTTATTGGTAACTTCATTATCAAGAAATTTCGCATTTGTCAATCGAACAATTGAATCATCGAACAATTGAATCAGTTTAATGCATCAAATATACCTAATCAGTTTATCGATTACAAGTTGAAATCTGCATTGTTAAGGCAAGTCGTGTTGGTAGTGATTACAGGGAGAAAGCAGCGGAGAATAATGATAACGGTGAATGAAGGGTTAAGTTCAGTTTCTTCTCTCAAAAAATTGCTGATAAGGATTCAAGGATTCGAGCCTGCCTGCCGGCAGGCAAGGGTTCAGGGGTTCTTTTGAATGCGGATTTCGGATTGCAGATTTCGGATTTTTTATTCCGCACTCCACATTCTGCATTCCGCAATTGAAAGGCCACTTGAATCCTTGCCCCCTAGAACCCTTGACCCCTTAAATCCTCTTAATCCAACAACTAATCTTAAGATGATCATAAGTTTATTGTTTTTAAATAAGGGTAAATCTATCCCTTTTTGGTATTCAATTATATCGGTAATGACCTTCGACCCAAACCCTTCTCTCGACATAGCCTCCAGGGGTTTGGCGTTCCTCATAATGTCCCTCCACCCAGTTTCCCCAACGATCACGGTGACTGGGGACCCAGACTCTCTCCCATGTTCCTGGAATCCATTCCCGAGTAATATCCCAATGGCCTGGAATATATTCAGGTGGTGGAGGTGGAGGACAGTGCCGAGGTTCTGGCGGCGGATAATAAACCACTTGAGGTGGCTGGGAAGGATGGGTGTGGGTATAGAGCTGATAGGCCATTGCTCCTAAGGTGACTGCTCCCAGTGCAATTCCAGCTCCTTTCCACATATAACGTTGTTTTGATCCTGCCTCAGCAGAGTTGAGGGTGAAAAGGGAGAAAAAGGCTATGCCCAAGATCGTTGATATTAATTTTTTCCACATATGGAATCCCTCCTTTTTGGGTAAATTTTCAATCTTCACTTTTTTAGACGGAGGGAATAGGGAATTTATTCAAAACATCGTTGTGGGGGGGACAGGAGATATTAGAAGCGGGCAGAGAGGGCGATGATGGCCAGACCTTCGCCATGTTTTGGGCCTACGATTAAGACGGTCCTTCCAGAAAAAAGTCTCACCTGCGTGTTGAGAATATCTGTCCCTTCGCTTTTGATTTTCACTCTACATTCGGCCATGTCCTTGCGTTGGCTAATCAAAGTGATTTCTAAGGATCTTCCTTTATGCACAGGGATATCGACCGCTCGGTTAAGGGAAAGGCTCAAATTTTCATCCTTCAAAAGGCGATAAGAGGTGAAATTGGAGAGAGATTTCAACTCACTTTGGACATCCCTTAAAGAAGGGTCGATGCTCGATCCCACATTCGAAGCTTCAATCACCCTGATTCGGGTCTGAACTTGGGCAAAGGCCACCGAAATGGGAATGAGAAGGATAAGAAAAAAGGTAGTGAGAGAAATTATCTTTCTCATGAGGAAGGAGTTTCCTCTGCAGGGCCTTCGAAAAGCCAAATTACCGTCACCTTTTTATTTTCTGATTCGTAGATCATCACATTGTGGGTCTGACTTTCCACATATTCTATAACAGATTGGTCCAAAAGGGAAGGGGTTTTTTTGAAAAACAAGGGGATGGTGATAAGGAGAATAATAGTCATAGCTGCCACTGCAGGAATCCAGACCTTTCTTTGAAAAAGAGGAGAGATTTGGAGCCACGCCTGGAGGGTTTCCCAAAAAGTATGCCTTTCTTCTAATCGGATTCCCCTTTCGATCTTTTGCCATATCCATTGAAAATCCTCATTTTGAACGGCCTCTTCAACTGGAGCCTTTACCAAATCTCTAAGCTCCTCCATTGACCTCAACCTATCTTGGCAGGCCTGACAATCAAGAAGGTGAGCTTCGACAAGAGATCTCTCCTCATCCGTCATCTCTCGGTCAAAATATTTTTCCAAAAGCCTCGATACAACAGAGCAGGAATCTTTCATTCCCTTTTCTCCTCTTTAACATAATCCTTCAACAATTTCTGGATTCTCTTTCTGGCATAGTGGAGACGGGACATCACTGTCCCAATGGAACATCCCATGGTTTCTGCCATCTCCTGGTAGGAGAGTCCCTCCACCTCTCTGAAGATCAAAGCCATTCTCTGATCAGTAGGGAGTTTCTCCAGAGAGGTTTTCACCCTTTCTTCTAACTCCTTACGGAGGAGAATGCTATCCGGTCTTTTTTCAACCCCATCGGATGGTTGGAAGCCTTCTATCTCATCAAGGCTTGAAAAATGAGATCTCCCCATCTTCCGAGCATGGTCAATGGCGGTATTTATTGCCATTCGATAAAGATATGTATAAAATTTTGATTGACCTTTAAAATTCCGGATGGAGCGATACAATTTGATAAATACCTCTTGAACGATATCGAGGGCCTCCTCCCTTTGTCTCACCACTCCATAGGCGATCCGGTAGACCTTCTTATGGTATTGATCGAAGATCTCCTTCAATGCGTCCGGATCCCCTTGTTGGCATCGGGAGATCAGTTCCATTTCAACATGATTCACTGGGCTTTTACCTTTTAGACGAAAAATAGGTTTAAATATTCACTCACCAAGATTATGCCTTGATAACAAATGGGGAGCAATATAAATCATATATTTGCTTGATTTTATTTTCAAATTATAATATTAAAACGCCAATAATTTAAGATTCACTAATATAAAAAAGATCGACGGAATGAATGGATTAAAGAAGATTGGAATTTTGATCATCGGCTGGTTCTTTATTGGATTAGGGATTATCGGTCTATTTCTGCCCATCCTTCAAGGAATCCTTTTCCTCATAATCGGTCTGGCCATCCTTTCCTCCCGAAGCGAACTGGTAAAGCGTTTTTTAAAACACATCGAAGAACGTTATCCCCACCTCCATGAGCGGATAGAGATCTGGAGAGAAAAGATCAGGAATTGGTTTGAGAAAGAATAACCTGATAATAACCAAGCTCCAAGCACCAATAATCAAATAATATTCAATGACCAAATTCCAGAGGACAAAACTTTTTGAGTTATTGGTGATTGGAATTTATTTGGAGCTTGGGATTTGGTTATTGTAATTTTGTTTTTCGCGCTTCTATTATTGCAAGGCTTTCCCGGAACTCCCAAAAAGCTTCATCTTGGATTGGACCGTCTGCTGCCTGCAGGATCTCCAAATTGTTTATGTTGAAAGCGCCTACTGCATAGCCTCCCTTTTTAGCAAGATTGAGCAGTTCTTTATTTGTATATAATTTCGTATTGCTTCTCCTTTCTAAATTTATTACTATCAGGAAAACAGTCGAATGGCAAATATAAAAGCTCAAAAAAGAAGGCAGTAAGCAGTAGGCAGTAGGCAGAATAAAGGACCTTAGATTTAATGACTCAGTGGCTTCGTTATCTAATAACCCAATAACTGGAGACTCATCGGTGTCGATTGAAGAGATCATTCGATCCTGGAAACGTTCACGCGCCATTTCCCCTTGTATCACTGACCTGAGAATTTTTAAGAGGAGAGAAGGGCAATATCGCCCTTTTCCGAACTTCATCCACTCCATTTTAAGAGAGGCGTTGGAAAGAGAGGGAATCGAACGTCTCTATTCCCACCAGGCCGAAGCGATTGAAGCGGTTCATGAGGGAAAGAATGTGGTAGTGGTGACTCCCACCGCTTCTGGGAAGACCCTCTGCTATAACCTTCCCGTTTTGAATTCGAAACTGAGCATGCCTTTTTCAAAGGCCTTTTATCTCTTTCCAACAAAAGCCCTTTCCCAGGACCAGATGTTCGAGCTCCAGAACTTGATTCAACGGATCGGAAAACCGGTGACCACTTTCACTTATGATGGAGATACCCCTCAGGATGCCCGACAAGCCATTCGCACCCAGGGAGATATTGTGATCACTAACCCGGATATGCTTCATACGGGCATTCTTCCCCATCATACGAAGTGGGTGACTTTCTTCCAGAATCTTAAATTTGTGGTGATCGACGAACTTCACACTTACCGTGGTGTCTTCGGTTCTCATATAACCAATGTCTTGAGACGGTTAAATCGGGTCTGCCGTTTCTACGGATCGAGCCCTCAATTTATCTGCTGCTCTGCGACGATCGCCAACCCTAAGGAGTTGGCCGAAAGGCTTTTGGAGAGAGAGGTCTTCTTAATCGATCAAAGCGGGGCACCGTCTTCGGAGAAGATCTTCATCTTCTACAACCCTCCTGTGGTCAATAAAGAGTTGGGCATCCGAAGAAGTCCTATTCATGCAGCCAGAAGGTTGGCCACGCCCTTCATTGAGCAAGGGATTCAGACCATTTTCTTTGCCACCAGTCGACTCAATGTAGAGATTTTAACCAAATACTTGAAAGATCGGTTTGAGAAGAGGTTAGAGGAGAGAGGAAGAATCCGAGGATATCGTGGAGGTTATCTACCCGAGGTTCGTAGAGAGATCGAAAAAGGATTGAGGGAGAAAGAGGTCAGAGCGGTCGTCTCCACCAATGCCCTTGAACTCGGGATCGACATTGGGGATCTGGATGTCTGTCTGATCGCAGGTTATCCCGGTACGATCGCCAGCACCTATCAACAGGCAGGACGAGTGGGAAGGCGATCAGAAAGATCGCTGGCCGTCCTCATTGCCCGAAGTCAACCGCTGGATCAATTCATCATCGAAAACCCGGACTACTTCTTCGGGAGATCACCAGAACATGGGTTGATCAACCCGGATAACCTTCTCATCCTGCTCAGCCATATTCAATGTGCTGCCTTTGAGCTTCCCTTTAGCGATGGAGAACAATTTGGACGAGAAGATTTAGGTGAGATGTTAAGATATCTCGAAGAGAAAGGGACGCTCCATCACAAGGGTCAGCATTGGTATTGGACCCAGGATGCCTATCCGGCAGAGAAGGTCAGCCTCCGGTCCACATCGGAGGAGAACTTTGTTGTGATCGATACCACAAAGAGGAAGGTCGGAAAGACTCGACTACGAGAGGAGGTGATCGCAGAGGTCGACTTTACCAGTGCCCATACCACTCTTTACGAAGGGGCTGTCTACCTCTGTGAGTCAGAACTCTATACCGTAGAGAAGCTCGATTATCCTAATCGAAGGGCTTACGTCAAGAAGATCCATGGGGACTATTACACGGATGCGATCGACTACACCGATGTTTCCATACTGGAGGGATTTGAGAGAAAGCAGGGGAAGGGGACAGTCTTCGAACATGGTGAGGTGAGAGTGGCCACCCGTGTTGTTGGATATAAAAAGATCAAGTTCTATACCCTTGAAAACTTGGGTTATGGAAAGATCGAACTGCCGGATCTTCAGTTTCACACGACCTCCTATTGGATCACTTTTAGAAGGGATTTGGTGGAGCGGCTTCCCTATCATCGTTTGGAGGTCATCGAAGGTGTGTTAGGACTCGGCTACGCTCTTCATTCCATGGCAGCGCTCCACCTGATGTGCGACCCCCATGATCTCAACCGCTGTGTAGGGGATCGAGGAGCAAAGTGGTTCCTCCGACTTTCAAGGGATTCCAAAGGGTTCTACTCCTCCTTCAGCGCTGCGGAGGAGATTTCAAAGGAAAAGATGGATCTCTTTGAACCAACGCTCTTCCTCTATGATAACTACCCAGGAGGGATGGGGTTCAGCCACCAACTCTTCGATGATACCCAAACACTTCTTGAGAAGACCATGAGACTTATCTCAAAATGTGAATGCCGCTACGGGTGTCCCTCGTGTGTGGGTCCTACGAAGGAAGTCGGTGAGAAATCAAAAGAAGTGGCATTAGCGCTTCTGAATGAGATTCTAAAATAGAAAATTCGGAATGCGGAATGCAGATTTCGGAATCTTTAACTAAAATATTTTATTAATGATCTAAGAACTCCGCAATCCGCACTCTGCAATCCGCAATTGGGAACAATGAATCTTAAAGAACGCCTCGATCGACTTACCTCCATTACTCCAACCAAGGAAGAAGACAAGTCACAGGTGATTGGTGATTTAAGGCAGAGACTGGATCGGCTTCTCGAACCGAAGAAGATCTACCGGAAGAAGGTGATCCTTCCCATCGAAGAGTTAGTCAATGGGGAGGTCATTTCAACCCCTGATGGAGAGTCATTTCAGGTGAAGGAATATTTTCCTTCTCACTTTCGATATGGGGAGATGACCTTAGCGGAAGTCCTTGATATTCCTACTTACCCCGCCCATCTCATTTCAAAGGATGAGCGGCTTAAGGAATTGGACCTACGGAAGGCCCTCTTTCTCGATACAGAGACGACTGGACTGGCTGGAGGGACCGGAACCTTCGCCTTTATGATCGGATTGGGTTTCTTCGAAAGGGATGGGTTTCTGGTTCATCAATTCTTTATGAGGGACTATTCTGAGGAAAGGGCTTCGCTTTCCCTGCTTAAAGGCCTGCTTGAATCCTTTCAATTCTTGATCACCTTCAATGGAAGGTATTATGACATCCCGCTCCTTGAAACTCGATTCATTCTCTCCCGGCTGTCTTCAAAGATCAAGGAGATACCAAATTTTGATCTCCTCTATCCCTCCAGAAGGATTTGGAAAGGAGCTTACGAAAACTGTCGCCTGATCACCCTCGAATCCCAACTTTTGGGTATGGAAAGGGTAGATGATGTTCCATCGGAATGGATACCCTACCTCTATTTTGACTATCTCCAAACCGGAGACGCCAGTAAGATTCACCGGGTTTTTTACCATAACCAGATGGATATCCTCTCCATGGTGGCGCTGGTTGGAAGAATCCACCTTACCTATCATGATCCTCAGGCAGCCCGGCCCAGAAAGGGGATAGAACACTTCGCCTTGGGAAGGCTCTTTTGGGAACATAGCCATCCTGAGAAAGCCATCTCTTGCTTCGAAATCGCCTTAAAGCGATGTGACGAAAACCTGTCTTGGGAAGTGATGAGGTGGCTCTCCATGGCCTTGAAGAAAACAGGGCAGGGTGAGAAGGCCCGATCTCTCTGGGAGGAGATGGTGACCTGGCCTTATCAAAAGGACACCCTTCCTTACGTTGAGTTGGCAAAATACCATGAACACCGGCTCAAAGACTTTGAGAGGGCAATGGCCTATGTAGAGAAGGCATTAGAGCAAATCTCACCTCATCAACAAAGGGAGATTGAAATGCTCCAGCATCGGAGACTGAGATTGGAGCAGAAGAGGGCTGGAAATGCGGCTCGATGAAAGGTTGGGTATTGACAGTCTCCTTCCAAACTTCTATATTATTAGTCGGCTACTTTTAGACGAAATTTTTTAGATTAGATAGAGAAAGGAGGGAGAAGAGATGCCCAGCTACGACTATCGATGCCCGAAATGTAATAAGAAATTTACTGCCATCCTCAGCATAAGAGAACACGATGGTAGGAAGGCCAAATGCCCAAAATGTGGTGAAAAAAAACTGGAACAACTCATTACTGCTTTCCAGGTGAAAACCTCCAGAAAAAGTTAGACCAGATCCATTTTTATATCGAGAAGCAGGGGCATTGCCCTCTGCTTCTCATTGTATCTCTTCTTATTCGGTTTAGAATGTTTAATATTCTTTAAGCTCCGAACTCTGAACTCCGAACTGATGACTACAAATTTTTAATGCGGATGTGCAAACGAATGAGGACGATGAAAGGCTTCGGTCTGTTGATCAGCTTTAATCTCCCCACGAATCCCGATCCTTATCTTCTTAAAGGGAATCTTCTTACCTGATGCAGCAATGGCATCCTCTGTTGCCTTGACTAAACCGAAACAACAAGGGACTTCCATATAGGGAACGGTCACACTTTTAATGGAGTTGTTCTTGAAGATCTCAGTCAATTTTTCCTTATAATATTGGATGTCATCCAGTTTAGGACAACCTACCACCACTGCCTTCCCCTTGAGAAGATCTTGATGGAAGTTTGGATAGGCGAAGGGAACACAATCGGCAGCCACCAGGATGTCCGCATCCTGAAAATAAGAGGCATTGACAGGTACCAACTTCAACTGGACAGGCCATTGAGAAAGCATGGAGACCGATGGGGCGGATGGGTTTGCTTCCAACCTGGATTCTGGAACTTTAAAATGCATGACCCTTGAAGAGGGACAACCGGTAAATAATGGAACAGGTTCAGGTTTAGGTTGAGGTTCAGCTTCCTTTTTATGAAGGTGAACTTCCACTGCTTTTTCATCAAAGTCTTCAGCCTCCCTTTCAATGATGATAATTGCATCCTGAGGACAATTTCCGAGACAGGCTCCCAAGCCATCGCAGAAGTTGTCGCTGATCAATTTCGCTTTTCCCTCAACGATTTGAAGTGCCCCTTCGGCGCAGTTAGGGATACAGAGCCCACAACCATTACATTTCTCCTCATCAATCCTAACAATCTTTCTTGTTGCCATAGTACTTTCCTCCTCGACTTATTTTTAATTAATAAATAACCCCTTCTTAAAACTTTTTCCTTGATCTAAGTCAAAAGGGAGGAAAATTTTTAACCAAAGTTCCGAGCCAGAGGGGGGGCCTTTGGACTAAGCCAAATGGAAGGGGGTGTATTCACAGCTGTGGTGTCAGGTCTACACTATTCACAGGTGTCATCCATAAAAAAGTTGGTCCAATCCAAATGAGATAACGCATAGGGCATGGCGCATAGCGTCAATTTATTTTCTGCTTAGTCTATCTGGTCAACGGGGAGTCTAAAGATTTTCAGACTCAGTGAACATTATGATTCATAGAACTCAAAGCAGTTCCTCCAATACCACCTGTACAAAAATGAACCACTGCAAGAATGTAGGCGGTTTTCTTATACCTTAGATGTTCAGGCTTCCAGAACTTCATAGATATTGAATTTTCAATAAGTTATGGAATAAAGACTATTATTTTTCTTTTTCTGGCAAACAATTTGCTACATTCTCCCTTGATTTAATAATGAAGAATCCAATTTTCGCGATGTCTGATAAAAATGTGAAGGACTGGGGCGTATGGAGGATGTAAAGCAATGAATGAGATAAAGGATCACTTCCCAAAAGTTTTAATAATTATTCTGCTCCTATTCGTTTCTTTATCAGTTTCGTCCCCTGCCATAGCCGGTGAATTTTATAAATGGAAGGATAAGGATGGCAATGTCTTTTTCTCGGATACGCCGCCGCCGGCGGGTATGAATGCAGAGGTAATACCGCTTAAGGATGAACCGGCGCCAAACTTTAAAACCACCCCTAAAGTCAATTCTCCCAAGCCCAAAAGCGGAATCACAGAAGAGAAAAGGCCTTACAGCAGCATCAAGGTCATCATGTATATCACTTCCTGGTGCGGCTATTGCCGAAAAGCTAGGGAATATCTTCAGTCCCTCCGCGTGAATTTGGTCGAGTATGATGTCGAAAAAGATCCATCCAAGGAAAAGGAGATGCAGAGCAAGAGCGGAGGGTCAAAGGGGGTCCCTCTGATCGATGTTGAAGGAATTATCATCCGCGGGTATAGCCAGAGTGCGATCAAGGACGCTGTCGAAAAAAGAAGAAGCTCTTAAATTGGGAAGTAGGAAGGAAACCCTGGGAGTAAATTATAATGAAATTGAGGCAATTGAGATCAAATGAAAATTGGATGTCACTTTCTATTTACGTTATAGCGTCTCGCCCAACTCTCAATATCCATCCTCTTCTGACTTCATTTTGAAGTCAGTGGTGTCACATTCCAGCATGGCTCAATGGAGTTTTTCAAATAGGTTATTTTCTACTCAAGGTCGTAGTGTAATTTTAAAGCCCGATGGACATCCTCCATGATCTGTTCGGAAAGTTGCCCTAATTTTTTTATTAGTCGGATTTTATCGACTGCCCTGGTTTGGTTAACCATCACTTTTGAACGGGTTTTTAATCCACCAACGCCAGGTGGGATTTCAACCTCGAAAGAATAGACCTTAGTTACGTTCGAAGTAATTGGGGAGATAGAAACAATCGAGGAGTGAGCATTGTTTATGTCGTTTGATACCACAACAGCAGGACGAGTCTTTTTAGCCTCAGCCCCAACCGTTGGGTCGAAGTTGACCAAGAAGACCTCTCCTCTCCTAATCGAGGCCATCCGATATTACTCCTTCAAGGTCCTTGTTGATTCTCTTAATCTCTGCAGATGCCTCTTCGTATTCTGCCGCAAGTTTTTGTTTCTTAATCTCTTTAAGGGATCTCATGACAGCCTGAGTGATGAACCGACTCCTCTTCCTTGGTTCGATATCCCTCGAGAGTTCTTTAAAAGTCTCTTTAGGAAGGCTTATGTTAATACGAACAGAATTCATTGTGTCTCCTTAATGTGTTTTTTTATTACATCATAATTGAGAACAAAATATTTGTCAATATTGTTACACTTATTATTTTTGAAATCTGTTCGATAGGGTTGGGATTTGAATAAAACCAGTTGTTGACCAATGAACGTTGGGTATTTTTTCACTGAATCAATCGAGACCGGAATATATCAGCTTCTTTACCTCTTAGAGGTTCATGGTTTACGGTTCATCGTTCATTGTAATTGGGAGAACTGATGAATAAGGGATTGGGGTTAAAGAAGGTGGAAGGTGGTAGGTGAAGGGGAATAATAGAAAGCAGAGGCTTATTTCTAGCATTGTCATAAATGATGATGGGTCTTGAATAAAGGTCTAAACTTTGCAGAGAAGTTGACTTTTAACCTTACACCATTGACCTTACACCTCTCCTCAGTATAATATTAAACACCTTCGAACAAAGACTGAGGAGAAGTCTTGTCCTGGACAGCTTTGTGGGCAATTATCTTCTGGGGATTTTCCTTCATTGCAGCAAAAGTGGCCTTAAGGGAGATCCATCCCTTTACGCTTCTGACTCTGCGCTATGCGATCGGTGCTTTACTTCTCCTCCTTGCCCAATATGGCCGGGATAAGGCGTTCCTGAAAACGTTCTCGTATCGGGATTGGATTCATATTTTCCTTTTAGCCGCTGTGGGAGTTTCTGGCCTCGGCCTTCTTCAGGCCTATGGACTCCTCTATACCACTGCCATCAATACAGGTTGGATCGTTGCGATCAACCCCATCTTTATCACTCTGGCAGCCCGCCTTTTTCTCGGAGAGGCCATTACGACCAGAAAAATCTCTGGGATTCTCCTCGGTTTTTGTGGGATCTTCCTCATCATCTCAAAAGGGGTATTCTCCTTTTCTCTTTTTCGTTTTACATCCACCCTCGGAGATTTCCTGGTGCTAACGAGTGCTCTGGCCTGGACAACTTTTACGGTTGGGGGAAAGGAGTTTATCTCACGATTTACTCCCCTTGCAGCTGTCACGGCCATCATGATATCAGGATTTTTAATTATCCTTCCTCTGAGCATTCTGAAGGGGGGATGGAATAACCTTCTCCATCTCTCTCTCTCCGCATGGATGAGTATCTTCTTTCTGGGAGTTTTCTGTTCGGGTTTGGGTTACCTTTTCTGGTATTCGGCTCTGGAGAAAAAGGATTCCAGCATTGTGGGAATGTACCTTTATCTGGAACCCTTTGTTACTTTGATCGGGGCTTATCTATTCTTGGGCGAAGAGATTCATTGGATTACACTCATGGGTGGAGGGATGATCCTGATCGGGGTCTACTTGGCAACAAAAAGCTTCAAAAGATTGAGATTTCTGAAAAAGTCCAGAAATCTCTGATTACATAGATTATGAAACGATTACACAGAAACGAAATACATTGAAAAATAAAGGA
>Ga0315294_10003802_pt1 | contig 16458 bp, 13 predicted proteins | sample YL17G13_40_MG_FD_203626 | JGI IMG/M metagenome (GOLD analysis project Ga0315294, IMG submission 203626) | Sediment microbial communities from Yellowstone Lake, YNP, Wyoming, USA - YL17G13_40 | ecosystem: Environmental > Aquatic > Freshwater > Lake > Sediment | place: USA: Wyoming | collected... | reverse complement strand
AATATTTACTGTATTTGTTTGCAAAAAAAATTCCCTTTGGAATTTTTTTATTCCATTCAAAGCTAAAGCATAGATGAAAAATATTAATTTAAGAGTGTTGTTCAAATTTTTTGGGGTTCTAACCTTGTTCCTGCTTTATCCCGAGGTCAAGGCTGAGAACGTCTCTAACAAGTCCAACAAGAAGGACAACCTTACGACAAAAAGCCTGCCGCTTGTTTCAGCCTCTTCCATCATCCGCATCACATACGATAACAATAAGAATATCGTGGCGGCGAAATATGACCTTGAGTCAGCCGAATATGCCTTCAAACAGTTTGAGCGGGGGCTTAGCGAGTTCACACCCTTTATCATGAACAACTCTGCCACGAGAGACACCCGGAAATATCCTTCTGACGAAAACGGTCATAACAAGTCCACCAATTATAACTACAAAACCCGTGTGGGCATGAAGAAAGAGTTTTTTGACGGTTCGGAGATATTTGGCGGACTGGGATACCGCGGCGAAACGGGGGATGCCGGAACCGGCCATTATCCCTTTGCGGAGGCAGAATACAAATTCCCGTTATTCGGTTCCTATACCACGCTCCAACGTATCACCGACCGCACGTTTGAAGAAAATGAGGTTTTCAACGCCCGCCTGAGTTACGTGGATGCGGTGAGGGACACAATTTGCGAGGCGCAGGACAACTATTTCTGGCTTCAGGTCATGCTGGAGCAATTGGATTTGGACAGGGCGGCGCTGAAGGATTATCAAAATCTTCTTGCGCAGAAACATGTGACCTTTAAAGACTCCGACCGCCGCATGGTCGACAATGAGATTAAATCCGTTCAATCCGAGATAACGAAAAATGAGGGGAATGTTAATACCTACAGGGTTCTATTACAGGACCAAATTGGTATTCACCGTCTTAACCTGGCTGGAATTGAGCAAATCAATCTTTATGCCGAGAAGATTTATGGACAAATCTATCTTTCGCAAACCACTGAGCAAGTGATTCGGGAAGCAAAGCAGAATGACGCCGAGATTCGCGTTCTGGCGCTCGCCTTGAAAAATTCCGAGCTGAAAAGGAATCTTGCCCGCAAGGGGAAATGGGACATATTCGGACGAATTGAAGGTTCTTACGACTTTACCGGGGAACAGAATTACGAGGAAAAATCTGGATATAATGTCGGGGTGGGACTGGACATCCGCCTGATTGACCCCACCTATCTCAAGATTTCGCTCAAGCGCGCAGAGGCTGAGATTAATAAATATAATTCCAAGATTGCCCGCCGGGAAGAGGAACTATCCAACCTGATCGACCGCATACATGCCAAGGCAAAAAGCCTGCGCCAGCAGGCGGACGAACTCCGGGCAAGTATGTCCTCCCGAAAGGGTGTTTTTGAGCAGAAACGGGTGGCTTACCTCGAAGGAAAGGAAACCATGGACAATCTCATCGCCGCGCGGAAGAGCCTTCTTGATACTCAGATTAATCTGACCAATGTCATTGGCAACTTTTGGGAAATTATTACCGAACTCGACCAGTCCACCGGTATTTACTTCAAGGAATTGGGACTTTCCATCGAACAGACCCCAAAATAACGAAACAGTCAGGAAACTCCTTGTTGAGAGATATAAGCGTTTGAGCGGATACGCACAAACCCGGAGGACAGGCATGTCGCACGCTATTTATACTTTTCTTTTTTCAACCAGACGCACAAAAAGGGAGTAAACCAGCATCATCAGAAGGGCAACCATGCCATAACCAATGCGTTCGCCTGTCAGGCGGGTCCTTGCAAATCCAAGGGCGCATAGCCCGCACAAAAGATATGTCATAAATGTCAGACGCAAAACCGTTGGATGACTATACCCGGCAATGAGCAATCTCTGGTAAAGATGAGACCTGTGCGCCTTGAGGATATTCTCCCCGCGCAACACCCGCCGCCCTAAGGTGTAAAGGACATCATACAGGAAGGGCAGAAGGAGAATGACAAATGTCCCGAAGGGAAAGCGGACGGGGTCTTCCGTATGCAGGTGCAGAGTAATGACCGCAAGGATGAACCCGACGAACTGGCTTCCGCAATCCCCCATGAACGTTACCGATGGGGTGAGATTGTATATCAGAAAACCGGCTGATGCGCCTGCAAGGAGGAGTAACAGGATTGTCACAGGGTCTCCGGACTGTCCCTTCATGATAATAACAATAAAAAGCGAAACCACCATTGCAAAACTTCCCGCCTTCCCATCCATCCCGTCCATGAAATTGTAAGCATTGATGACGAGGAGAATCCAGCCGAAGGCAAGAACACTCCCAAGAATGTGGGATGGCACAATGCCGGCAAAATGGACAAGGGAGTGAATCCTCATTCCCAGCAAAACTGGAAAGGCGGCGCCAACTCCCTGCAGAACCAGTTTCAAAATGGCATTCATGCCTTGCAGGTCATCCTGAAGACCGAAGAAGAAGCAGACCACGCCCCCCAGCAGAATAGACTCCATTAACAAAATCGCGGGTTTTTCCATTGGGAAAATGTCTGTAATCATGATTAGAATGCAGAAAATGTAAATTGGGGTAAAGATGCCTATGCCGCCAAGGCGCGGGGTGGGGACAATGTGGGAACTGCGCGCCTCCGGGCGGTCATGAACCCTGAACCGCCAGGCAAGCTGGATGGAAATAAGGGTGCATAACCATCCCGTCAAGAAACCAATAATGAAAACATATAAGGTTGCCATTTCAAAATCCTTTATAATTGTCTTCTCTCAATGTAAGCATTGAATGTCAAAATTTGTCCTTCTCTCATAATCTCAGCGGTTCGCCATAAAATGTAAGATAAAGCCAACGGGCGTAATTCTCAAACTCATCCAAACTTTCAAAGTGTCGCGGGTCGGCAAGATTCATGTCAATCATCTCTTTCAGTGTGGGGCTGAAATGCGCCTTCTTAATAAAACGCACAAGAATCTTTATCAGGTTGAGAAAATTCGCCTCACCGAGGGAATCAAACGGAACACCGGACGCCCTGTAATTAAATGTCGCGTCCCACACCCGCAGGCGGATGTGAGGTTCGGAAAGTATCATATCCAGGACTTTTTTGTGGGAGTACCCCGTCTTATGGAGTCGGACGCCACCCGCCACAGCCAGCCGGATATTTTCCCACGGGAGAACCAATTTTTCATGGTTTGTCGTCACCTGAAAATGCCTGCGAGAAAAGAGCCAGACCAGCACCTCCTGCGGTTCGGGAATCCGGGCAAGGGCATTTTCCCTCACGATGCGCACGCCCTGGGATATATTTATGAATTGTTCCTGTAAATCCCTTGCCGTGGCGGCGTCCACATTTTCAAAAAGGATGCCTTTGCCGAAACGGATGCGACGCTCCGCCTCCTCCTTCGTGATTCCCAGAAATTCGGAACACAGACTAATCGTTTTGGTAAAATGGATGCGCCGCCCGAATGCCAGCATGACCGTGTAAAGAGGTCCGGGTTTTTTGCGCATCCCGTGCCCTATCCCGTTGTCGGTCTCCTCGGGAGGAGGCTCAACCGGGATGATATTTCCCCTTGCATCAATACGGTCAGCAGGGACAAAGAAACTGGTTATCTCTGCCGGCGAGGGAATATGCGTTTTCTGAGGCGGTTCTTTTTCAAGTGGAATGGGCGTGGCGTCCTCGAGACTTATCCGCGGTATGCGCGGAGTGGAACCGGCAGGAGGTTGCCCCTTTTTCTCCTCGGGGAAAAAGATATTATCGAGCTCCACGGAACTTACCTCGCTGAGTGGAATCCGGTTGGGGTCATGCGAGAGCGGTTTCTTCTCTTCTTTTTTTTTGAATAAACCTTTATCCCTGTCAGATGGGCGTTTTTCCATTTTGGACTTCTCTACTTCTTCTTGCAATACACCTGCCTGTTACATTACAAATGATTTTGTATCTTAGAACACATAAGATGTTCAATAAAAAACTTCTAACCGGTGACGAAAATGCTTTATAGCATGACAGGTTTTGGTGCCGCCCTGCTTGAGGGGGATTTGGGGATTTTCTCTGTGGAAGTCCGGTCGGTGAATAACCGCTTTCTGGATTATTCTTTCCGCCTTCCGCAGGGATTTGCAAAAATGGAAACATCCCTCAGGGAGCTTATTGCGGGAAAGGTCAGGCGCGGGCGGGTGGACCTCACCATCCGCTGGGTACAAAAGGAAGGAACGCTCCCCTCTCTCACGATTAATCTCCCCATCCTGGAAAAATTATATCACAATCTTCAGTCGGTAAGAAAACGCCTCCGCATCAGGGAAAACCTGAGGCTCGGCGACCTCCTGAAAATCCCCGGACTTTATGTGGAAACCCCAGCCGCCATAGATGAGGAAAAACTCATGAATGAGGTGAAAAAGGGGGTGAAAAAGGCGGTTGCCGAACTCCAGCGCTCTAAGGAAAAGGAGGGGCGGCGTCTCTCGGATGTGCTCATGAAACTCATCGATGAATTGGATGAAGAGAGGCGGGAAATTGAGGGGCGGAAGGGTGAGGTGCTTGAGAAATTCCGCCAGCGCCTCCTGAAAAAAATTGAGGAGTTCAATCAGACAACGCCCGTTCCTATCGAGCCCGCCCGCCTTGAGGCGGAAGTCCTGCTCTTTGCCGACAGGTCGGATATCTCTGAGGAATTGGCGCGTCTGCAATCCCATATCGCCACATTCCGCCAGCTCCTTACCACGGATTCAGAGGAGCCTGCCGGTCGTCCACTTGAGTTCCTCTCTCAGGAACTCCTGCGGGAGGTCAATACCCTGGGGAGCAAATCCCATGATACCGACCTCGCAAATTGCGTCCTTGCCATGAAAAACACCCTCGAGAAAATCCGGGAGCAGTTGCAGAATGTGGAATAGCAATCTTGGAGAGACTAAAAAAAAGAAAATTATTCACCACGGAGTCACAGAGATCACAGAGTTTCATTTTTAAATATTAAAGAATTCTCTGTGTCCTCTGTGTCCGCCTGAGGCGGACTGTGGTGAATCCCATATTTTTAGAGGTCTTATTCATGGACGGAACGGCGCTTATTTTCTGCGAGGGGGCGTTTTCAACACCGACAGGCAAAACGGCTAACGGGCTGGTGCGCTTCACAGAACGCTACCTCGTGCGCGGAGTCATTGATTCGTTGTGTGCCGGAAGGGATGCAGGCGAGGCGCTTGACGGACGCCCCTGCGGTGTGCCGATTTTCGCCGCCCTCGAGGATGCCATCGGCGCCCTTCCCGAAAAACCGCTCTATTTCGTAATCGGGATTGCGCCGGATGGGGGGCGTCTGCCGGATGCCGCCAGACCGGCGGTGGCGCATGCCTTGCGACTCGGCATCAATGTGGATAGCGGTCTTCACACCTTCCTCGGCGATGACCCGGAATTCAAGAGCGCCGCACAGGATGGAGGCGCAACAATCAGGGATGTCCGCAGACCGCCCTCGCGTGAGCATCTTCACTTCTGGACCGGGAAGATTATGGAGGTCAGGGCGCTCAAGGTGGCGCTCCTTGGCACGGATTCCGCCATAGGCAAGCGCACCACCGCCATCCTCCTGAACAGGGCGCTCCTTGAGGCAGGGGTGAAAAGCACCATAGTGGGAACGGGTCAGACCGCCTGGATGCAGGGCGTCCCGCATTGCATCGTGATGGATTCCATTGTGAATGATTTTGTGACGGGGGAGCTGGAGCATATAGTCTGGCAGGCATGGAACGACCTGCATCCTGAGGCGATTCTCATTGAGGGACAGGGTTGTCTCACCCATCCCGCCTATCCTGGGGGATTTGAGATACTTGCCGCCTGTCGCCCCGATGCAATAATCCTTCAGCACTCCCCGATGCGGGAATATTATGACGGCTTTCCGGGTTTGAGGCTGGCGGGCATTGAGCGGGAAATGGCAATCCTGCGAGAGCTCACACCCGCCCCCATAATTGCCATCGCCCTGAATCATGAAAAGATGACCCCCGCGGAGGTGGAAAAAACCGCTGATGAATATGAAAGGCGATATGGCATACCCGGTTGCGACCCGCTACTGCAGGGATGCGGCAAACTCGTTAGCGTCGTAAAAGGACGTCTCCCCGCAGAGGGGAATAAAAACCAAATCCCATAGATAATTTCACGCAAAGATTGTGGAGGTCGAGATATGAGCATTGTATGTCGCAACTGGTTATTTGGCATGGTCTTCATGTGCGCCCTGCCCCCCACGACAATTCATGCCCTTCATCAGTGGGATGAAACAATTCAGGATGTCTTTGTCCTCTCAGATGCCGAAACGGGGCGCATCCAGATCCGTGTCTGGCTCAACGACACAAAGGCAGAGGCGCTTCGGAACGCGAGTGTCAGTATTGAGATCGAACATCCGGACGGCACGGTTCAGAATGCCGGGACGTTTCCCTTCACCCTGCCACCGAAGGGGAACTACACCTCTATTGAGTCAGCGGTCGATTCCGCCGTTCCGTGGAGTCCCAAGAATCCGAATCTCTATCATCTCCGCATGACCTTCACCAATCGGGACGGTGCCCGCATTGCATCGATTTACCAGCGCTTCGGCATACGGAAACTTGAAACCCGTAATGCACGATTCTTTGTCAACGGGAAACCTTTCTATGTCCGGGCGTGCGGCGGTGAGGGCGGATGCGGTTGCGACGACCTGTCGCCCGAGGAAATCCGCAAAAGGCTCCTCCAGACGCGCCGTTTCGGGTTCAATGCAGTTAGACATCACACGCACGTCCCAAGCGATACCTACATGGACATTGCGGATGAGGTTGGTTTGTTCATTCAAATGGAGATCGGAGGAACAGCCATCGGAAATGACCCCAAATCGGAAAGGTTTCAAAAGGCAAGGGAGGAATGGCGCACTATGATAAGAATGGCGCGGCGTCATCCATCCGCCTTCATTTATAGCGTGGGCAACGAGATATATCTCAACGACCCGGGTCTCGTGAAATGCCTCGACACCCTCTACGACACAGCCAAGGAAATGGACCCGGGAACCTTCGTGCTCAACCGCTCAGGAAGCAATCCGTTCAACGACGATTTCGGGAAATACGACCTCATCGAGCGACCCATCGGGGAGTATGAGCACGTGGCAGAGTTCGCCCACGAGGATTTCATGCTCTATCTTCGAGGCAATAGAAAGGGAAAAAGCGACCGGTTCCCAATCATCGCACATGAGTATCCTCTCATTGCTTCATATCCGAACCCGGAGCTCGCGGGCAAATATGCCAAAACGCCCGACTGGATTCAGGTGGCGGTGGAGACTGCCCGCAAGAATGGACTGGAGCATCTCCTTCCGCTTTATGTGAGAAACACAGAGCGCATCCAGGCACTCTGTCGCAAGGAAATGCTCGAAGAGGCGCGAAAATTCCCCGAACTCGACGGTTATAGCATGTTGCGCTTCGTCGACTGTGGCGGCTATGTCTCGGGTGTCGTGGACGATTTCGCCGACCCGAAAAATGTGACATGCGAAGAGTTTCTCCGGACTAACGGGGAAACCGTCTTGCTCTGCACGTGGAATCAGCGGGGCTTTCACTACGGCGACACGTTGACTGCCGATATCGAGATTTCACACCATGGAGAGGAGCCTTTCAGCGCACCCCTGTGCCGCTGGTGGTTGATGGATGGTCCGCAGGCCATTGCCCACGGCGAGTTAAAGGATGTCCGGGTTCAGCCGGTGGATGTGGCGAGAATCGGGACAATCTCCGTCGTCATTCCCGAACTCCCATCGGCGGCTAAACTCACCCTGCGAGCCGTCCTGCCCGACACGAAGCCCCTTATCAACAACGAGTGGTATTTCTGGGCGTTCCCTTCTGAGCGCGCCAGCCCGGAGATACAGCGTTCCGTCACACTCTGGGACCCCCGCAATCGACTCTCTGTTTATATGGACACCTATAAAAGATTTGACCGCATAACGAAAACGGATTGGACGCCGGCTGTGAAGTCCGGCGGTCTGGTTATCTCCGATTCCTGGCAGGAGGCATTCTACGACTATCTCGAGAAGGGCGGTCGTCTCTGGATTATCTCTGACAAAACCTGGCCATGGCCTGAGGAGGCAGGCATCTTCGGCCTCCACATTACCCGCATTCTTCCCGGGCGTCAATCCCCGCCGGTGTTTCCCGAACTGGATGAGAAGCTGACCAACTGGCTCACCATCTGCAGCAACAATCCTAAGCGCGAAGGCAACAGCGGCACGATCATCTACCGACATCCGGCGTTATCTCGCTTCCCGCACGAGGGCTTTTGCGACCTCCAGTTCTGGCCAATGATTTATCGCGCAAAGTCACTTCGGCTTGCTGATTTCCCGCCCGGAACGGAACCCATCATTCGAACCATCGACAACTTCCATACAGGTCGCAGTAAGGGTTACATGGTCGAACTCCAGGTGGGAAAGGGCAGGCTCTTTATTTCGACGCTCAATCTCACCCAGAGCTTCCCCTGGTCTGTCGCAACCCGCTACATGTTCGATGAACTCCTCGACTATACGACAGGACCCGACTTTAAGCCCTCTGTGCAAATGTCAGCGGCGGAACTCAAGGCAATGATAGACGGGTTCGCTGCCGAGCTTGCCGCCAACCCGCGCCAATCTCTCAATGAAATGGGCGCTCGTTACGAAACCGTCTGGCGCAAACGCCTGCAACCGGGTGAATTGGTTATTCTGCCAGTGTCCGATGCCCGCGGAATCGACCAGAATCGGCTGGGCGTCCATTATGAGTATGCACAGACACAGTTCTACTATGCCATACGACCGGGCGAGACGATGTCGTGGGAATGCAATACCCGGATGGAGGGCACTTTTACCTGTGTGCTGTTCCTCGCGAGTCCGCTCAAGAAGGTCCCGCTTCTTATCAAGGTGGATGAGCAGGAATCCTTAGAGGCAATCTTCGCGGGTGGGAAAAAGTGGAACGAATTTGTCCAATTGGATGTAATGCTCCCCAAACTTGCTGCCGGCAAACATATCCTTACGCTTTCAATCCCCCAGGATGCCCCAAGCCGGGATGGGCAGACTATCCTTATCCAGGACGTGGAACTCCGCTCAACTGGCGAGCGGAAAATTTAGAAACATCGGGGTTCTAAGAATCCGTGTTTGGTTACTTTTTGCTCAGGCTTTTCAGGTAGTTGCGGAGGGTTTCAAAGGAGAGGGCGCCCTCGCGAAGAATGGTGTAAGGCTCCTCAACAACGGAGAGAACGGTGGAGACAATCTCCGCCTCTGTCTTTCCGTTGTCTAAAATCATATCAATCTCTGAACCGAAATATTTCTCAACCATGGCGGCGTTTGTGGCAGGCGGCTGACCGGAGGGATTGGCGCTCGTCACGGCGAGCGGTCGCGCCAGCATGCTGATGACGCCCAGGGTAATGATGCAGTCTGGAATCCTGACACCGATGGATGGTCCCGGCGACACGGCGGAGAGCATTGCTTCAGGTTTGGGAAAAACCACCGTCAGGGCGCCGGGCCAGAGTTCTTCCAGCATCTCCTCCACATCCTTCGGGATGCGCTGTATGATTCGGGAGAGTGTGCGCATGTTGTCAATCAGCACTGCAATCGGCTTTGTATCGTTGCGCCCTTTAAGTTCATAAAGTTTCTTCACGGCGCGCGCGTTGGTAGAATCGCAGGCGAGACCATAAACCGTGTCTGTGGGGATGGCGATTATTCCGCCGTCGAGGATAGTATCCGCGGCGCGTTCAATAGTCGCATAGGATGGATTATCCGGGTCGACCTCATGGACAAGTTTCTTTTTGGGGGCGTCCCCTTCGGGCGGTTTTTGCAAACCAACCCGTTTTTTCTCCTTTTCAACGGGTTCTTTTGCCGCTTCCTTCGGGGGATGCAGGGCGAGGTGGGGAAAAAGTCTTAAGAGTTCCGCCTGTTCCTCGTCTATTTTATCCGCCCGGCTTTTTCGGAACGCCTCGAGACGTATTTTCAATTCGGGGTCATGCAGGGCGATGATTTCTGCGGCAAGGAGGAGCGCATTCTGGACGCTGTTTATGCCGACCGTGGCGACCGGCACTCCCGGAGGCATCTGCACGATAGAATAAAGCGCATCCTGCCCGCGGAAAATTCCCCTCTCGACGGGGACACCAATGACGGGCAGGAGTGTGTATGCCGCCACAACGCCCGGGAGTGCGGCTGACATGCCGGCGATGGCGACAAAGACCTTCACGCCCGCCTGTTCCGCCTCGGCAACCCAGCCCTCCACGGCTTTTGGCGAGCGGTGCGCAGAGGCAATTTTAACCGTGCATGAAAGTTCCAGTTGTTCAACCGCCGCCAGCGCCTTTTCCACCAGCATCCAATCCGATTTGCTCCCGATAATTATGGCAATCACGGGCTTTTGCATAGTTCTCACTCACATTTGAATTAATTATAAAATGAAACGTCTGGCAACTCTCACGCAACATATTTCTTTCTGACTAAAATTATTACACCAAAATAAATAAAATTGTTCTACGTCCCACTATTTCCGAAATACGTTCCAGTTATCCTCATATCGATCTGGGTCATCGATTGGGATTCTGAACCTCCGCATAGGTGTGGTTTTGACCCGATGGGTACGTGTTGACAGCCAGTATTGGTGCTGCCATTTGACGTACTTGGCGACTTTGAGGCTATTCACGACGAAAAACCGAGGGCGTTCCGAAGCGTCGGAGAGATAGACAAAGACGTAATACAGGTTTTTCTGTTTGATACTCTCGTGCTTTTGACTCATCGCCCAGACATACACTGGTTTGTCTCCAAAGAGAGACTCGCGCCCAGGGACTTTGTTGGTTGTCTTCACCTCCACCTTGTATAACCGGTTTACGTCCGGATTTGTCACAAGGATGTCCACGCCCTTTGTGTTAGAGAGTGTCAGAGCGCTCAAAAACCCCCGATGTTCGAGTTGGGCGAGCACGTAGTATTCACCCGTTAGCCCTATCTGTGTTTTTTCCATTCTTGTCTCCTTTAACCAAGCATTGATTCTCCACACACCGCCACCAGTACGAAGTTAGCCCAATTGCGCGGCGATCGGCTCCAATATTTTGTTAGACCTCAATAAACGAGCCTAGATTGCTTTATCGCCTTCACCATCAGCCTCGTGAAGCGCTTGTTTAACTTGATGTGGTTCTTCATGGCACGACGTTTCTCTTCAGAGAGTTTGTCCAACGACGGCCCCTCTTCAACTAACCGAGACTGAAGTTCGGCAGTGCGGATGCAGATTTTATTTGCAAAAGAATAGTGAGACTGGGCTTCGTGAGGTAACCATAAGGCTGATGGGTCTTCCGGATATTCGGACACAGACCGCTCGTGAGCGAGAAATATCTTTCCAATTCCGCGGTCAAAGTCCATTGAATGGGCGCGGACGTAATCGTTTTCGTAATACGCTCTCGCGCCAGGTATCGCCTTATAGCGGCCAAAGATTGGTTGAAGGATCTGGATTCCGCGTGGTTGAAAGGAGTCTCGGACGATAGGATTGATCTTTCGTTTAAGGCCTTCCTCTGGATCAATTGCCCACCGGCCATCATCCATGAACGCCACTTTCCGCGGAAAGGGTAGCCCCATGCGCCGCGATAAGTAAAAGTTATAAGATACGTTAAGGAGGAACAAATTGTTCACGACGAGTGTGAATGCACTAGGCAGCATCTTAAATGCGGGCGTGTTCGCGCAGATGAAGGAGAGGCCTTTACCATCGTAATCCGAGCGGTAAATCTCTATCATACGGTCTTCGAGTCCGATGCGGGACCCAATGAAGAAGTGCGGTTGAATACCGGCCACATTGTGGTCAAGATAGAAATAAGCCAGCCAAAGCCCGATACGAACTTTATCCAACCAATCTAATAGGATGTGTAATTCGTGAGCAGTAAGCGGCTGCGACGCGAACATTTTGGTAAAGATGATTTTGGTCTGGTCTTCAAGTTTGCTATAAATCTTATTGCAGGAACCACAGGCAGGAAACTTGAACTCATCGAAAGCATAGAAAAGAGATTTCGGAGATCCATCAGGAGACATACTGAGGCCAAGGGAAACTGATCGTGATGGATCGCCGGTAAGCTTCATGAGCCACCGCGGGATGACATGTTCGGCAGTTTTTCCTTGCGGACGTCGGCCACAGAAGATGCAAAACTTCTCCATTCTTACCTCGGGGCACTAAGGCCTATCTATTGTTTATATGGTTTCCAGATAAAACCGCTTAAGGTCAAATTATAGAAGATGCCAAATTATCCTGAGCGTCAAGGAGAAATATTAATCTGAAAAGTTGCATCTCCAGAAATCAAGAGATGCGTCAGAAGTAAATACCATCCACAGATTACGCAGATGTCGCAGATAATATATTTTGAATATTTCATATGTGAATATCTGTGTGATTTTGTGCCAAAGTTCAGCTAATCACCTATTATTATATTCGGGGGATATTTTGTTATAAACATGAGTTGGTTTATCTGGCGGAAGGAGTCAGCTTCCGATTTTGCCTCCGTGCATGACTCTTTATGGCTTCCTCGCTGAGTTTTCGCCAATATTTCGCCTTTTGCTCAAAGGTCATGTCTTTGGTCTCTTCGTATATCCTGAGCGCCCCTTTGCGTTTCATCTCCACACAATCAAACGTTTTCTTCATAATCAATCACCTCCTGCGGACTGTGTATGCATATGGGACTGTATCCTTCACGACTGTGGCGCGTCTTCGCAAGAAGAAAAGATGTCAAAATCTGTTTGACGATGAGGCGCGCGACGAAGTAATTCGAATTTCCTCATGTTCTATGTGAAACAAGGAGTCAGGTCGTGGAAAAATCTAAATGGATTCTGGGTCCGACATTCGCTGAGATGCTGGAGCCATCCCGGATTGACCCGCAGGTTCGCAAACGGGCGCTCAAGGCACGCACGGAAGACCCTCTCGACCCCATAAATCTCTTTAATATCACCTGGAAGAATGCCGATAACCGGATTTATTACATGCTCCTGCCGAAGGAACTCACAGGCGTGGAGGCGCCAATTGTTGTCCTTTATTCCAAAGATTTCCCCACGGGAAGCCACAAGGTCGGCGCAACGTATTCTGTGCTTGTTGATATGCAACTTTCGGGAGACGTTGAGCCGGCAAGACACACCCTCGTCTGGCCCAGCACGGGGAATTATGGCATCGGCGGGGCATGGGTCGGCTGCCGCATGAATTTTAAATCCATTGTGATTCTCCCCGAAGGAATGAGCGAGGAGCGTTTTGAAAAAATACGCCAATACGGTGCGCGCCTCATCCTGACGCCGGGCTGCGAATCAAATGTGAAGGAGATTTATGACAAGTGTCATGAACTGCGCCGTTCCGACCCGAACATCCGCATCATGAACCAGTTTGAGGTCTGGGGCAATTATCGCTTCCATTATTACGTCACGGGGAACACGATTGTGGAGCTGGCGCGGGAACTCAAGGAGCGAGGCGTGGGAGATGGACGAGTTGCCGCCTTTGTCTCCGCCATGGGTTCTGCGGGCACCATTGCGGCGGGCGACCGCCTAAAGCAGGTCTGGGGCGAGCACAAAATCGTGGGACTTGAGCCTGTTCAATGCCCGACCCTCTTCAACAACGGTTACGGCGCGCATGACATCCAGGGCATCGGGGACAAGCACGTGACCTGGATTCACCACGTGGGCAACATGGACGCCCTCATGTGCATTGACGACCTTGAGTGCAAGAAGGGATTGCAGTTCTTAACGGAGGAGACGGGGTGGAATGTGATGTCCCGCCATGGTGTGAAGGAGGAGGACGTCCGCAAAATGTCGGAAATCTTCGGCATCAGCGGCGTCTGCAATGTCCTCGGTGCCATCAAGACGGCGAAGTTTTACGGCTTTGGCAAGGATGACCTCATTGTCACGGTCTGCACGGATGCCATTGACCGCTATCACTCTGTTATGAGGAAGATGGTGGAGCAGTGTGGCAGGATGGACGAGATGGAGGCAACGTTGAGACTCTCCGCCATTTTCCACGGGCAGAAGCTCGACTGGATTTGTGAGGGGACGCATGAGGCGCATGAACGCTGGCACAATCTGAAATATTACACATGGGTTGAGCAGCAGGGCAAGACGGTTGAGGAACTGAACGCCCAGCGCCAGCCTGAATACTGGTTGGAAAAACAGGCGCATGTGGCAAAGGTGGATGAGATGCTCCTCGCCGCAAGAAAAGAGTGTTAAGGAGTCAGTGATGAATAAAGTGAAAGCGGCAATCGTCGGCGCAAAGGGTTACGCCGCCCGCGAGCTCATCGCCATCCTCCTGCGTCATACGCAGGTGGAACTTGTGGCGCTGGCGGATAAATTGGATGCGCCGGAATCTCTTATCGAGAATTTCCCCGAGTTTCGCGGTCGGACGCCCCTTGTGATTGAACCGGCGGATATTGAGAGATTGAGCCGCATGGCGGACGTTGTTTTTCTCGCCCTGCCCCATAAGGTGGCGCAGGAATACGCCGTGCCTTTTTATGACGCGGGGAAAATCGTGATTGACCTCAGCGCCGATTTCCGCTTTGAGGATATCGCCATCTATGAAAAGACTTATGCCATCGCCCATACCGCCCCGGCCCTGAACAGGCAGGCGGTTTATGGTCTGCCGGAGCTCTATCGCGAAAAAATTAAAACGGCTCGCCTTATCGGCAGTCCCGGCTGCTATCCCACAAGCGTCATACTTGCCTGCGCACCGATTATGAAAACGGACTGGATTGACAGACGTTCCATCATTGCAGATTCCAAATCAGGCGTCTCCGGGGCGGGACGCGCCGCCACGCCGCTCACGCATTATATCTCATGCAATGAATCCATCCGCGCTTATTCCATCGCCGCGCATCGCCACACGCCGGAGATTGAAGAGAAACTCTCCCTGCTCGCGGGAACGCCCATTCTCATCCAGTTCACACCACACCTCGCCCCCATGGACCGCGGTATCCTGAGCACCATCTATGTCAATATGGCAAGCGATGTGGATGAGGCTGAGATACGCAGGGAGTATGAGAGATTTTATGATGGCGAGCCGTTTGTGCGGATTCTCTCCGAGGGACAATATCCCGCGACCAAGACCGTCGTCGGCACGAATTATTGCGATATTGGAATAAAACTTGACAGACGCACGAACCGCCTCATAATTATCAGCGCGATTGACAATCTCCTGAAAGGCGCTTCCGGTCAGGCGGTGCAGTGCATGAATATCATTTTCGGTTTTGATGAGCGGGAAGGATTGGTTGTGTAGGAAGGGATGGATATGACACTTATCAGGATACCAATGGGATTTCGCGCCGCGGGGGTCATGTGCGGTATAAAGAAGAGCGGGGGGAAAGACCTCGCCCTGATTGTTTCAGATGTGCCCTGTGTGGCGGCGGGATTCTTCACGCAGAACGCCTTTGCGGCGGCGCCTGTGCAGTTGTGCCGCACTCATCTGAAGAATCATGAGGCGCGCGCCATCATAGCAAACAGCGGCTGCGCCAATGCCTGCACCGGCAAGAATGGACTGGCTGATGCGCTGAAGACGGCGCGGCTTGTTGCAAGGGCTGTCGGCTGCCGTGTGGAGGAGGTCCTTGTTGCCTCCACAGGCGTTATCGGTCCTTATCTCCCCATGGAGAAGATCGGGGCGGGCGTGAACCGGGCGGCGCAGGAATTGCGCACAGCTGGTTTCCATGATGCCGCCGAGGCAATAATTACAACTGATACAAAGATTAAAACTGCCTCCCTTGACTTAGAGGTCAGCGGGAGAACCATCACCTTCTTCGGCATGGCAAAGGGCGCAGGCATGATTAATCCGCAGATGGCAACCATGCTTGCCTTCGTTTTGACCGATGCGGTTGTTTCGGCGCCGGCGCTGCGCAAGGCGGGCAGATGCGCCATGGAGCGCTCCTTTAACTGCGTTACCGTTGATGGCGACACCAGCACAAATGACACCCTTCTCTTCCTCGCCAATGGTTGCGCCGCCAACAGTCGCATCACTCCCGTCGGCAAGGATTATAAAATATTTGAGTCCGCCCTGACAGACCTGTGTCAGTCGCTTGCCCGCCAGATTGTGGAGGACGGTGAGGGCGCCACGCGGCTGATCAGGATCAGTGTTACAGGCGCCCGCTCCGAAAGGGATGCGAGAAAGGTTGCGCAGGCTGTCGCCACATCCAACTTGGTAAAGACGGCTATATTCGGACATGACGCCAACTGGGGGCGAATCGTTAGCGCCATAGGAAATTCAGGCGCCTCCTTTGACCCCGAAAAAATAACCGTCCACATGGGAACGGAACTCCTTTTTGCAAAAGGCGCCCCGCAGGTGAAATCCGAGGATGGACTTCACCGCATTATGGAAAATCACGAGGTGCCGATTCTCATCGACCTCAAAAGCGGCAGTAAATACGCCACAGTCTGGACCTGCGATCTCAGTTACGACTACATCAAAATCAACGCCGACTACCGCACTTGATTTTAAAAATTCCAGCCAAAGATATTTGACAGGATTAACAAGATTAACAGGATTTTTCAACTTCTCCATCATGTAAATCATGTAAATCCTGTCTAATACATGAATAAGAATTTCGGGG
>Ga0315294_10003800_pt1 | contig 16460 bp, 20 predicted proteins | sample YL17G13_40_MG_FD_203626 | JGI IMG/M metagenome (GOLD analysis project Ga0315294, IMG submission 203626) | Sediment microbial communities from Yellowstone Lake, YNP, Wyoming, USA - YL17G13_40 | ecosystem: Environmental > Aquatic > Freshwater > Lake > Sediment | place: USA: Wyoming | collected... | reverse complement strand
AAGCGCCATACCTGGAGCAAGGATGGACAGGACCCTCGGTGCAATGGATGCCGGGGGAGCGGCTGTCGGAAATCGTGGCGGCTCTGGAGCATGCAGGGCTCTGGACTACTGAGGACGACGGCGTTGCTCTGTCCGTTGCCGTACATCGCTATCCTGCTCACAGCGAGTATGTCCTGACGGGCCAGGACCCGGTGATCTTCCCTGAGCCCACTGGCGTCCGGGTCATGACTCGTGATGGGCAAAGATGGCCAACACGTTGGGTTGATGAGCACGTCTCAATGACAGTCGTCCTGCGGATCGACAACGCCGAGTTCGATTACAATCTTCCATTCGTGTCGTTTCCCGAGGGGCCTGTCCGCGATGCCCTGAAAGCCTGCTTGGAGCAACTGGAATCTTGGCATGATGACAAGAGTGACGTGCCGAAGTAGGTGACCGACTCTGTGCCTATGGAGTAGTTCCTCCAAGGCGCGATCGACGACGGCCAGTTCCTAGAACTCCGGGTAGGCGTGCAGTTGCCGGGGTGCCCAGAGGACCTGGGGAAGGCTATGGTCTCTTCTTCCGGCCCTTGGCCCTGCCTTTGGCTTCCCGCGGCGATTCCGCGGCCTTCGTGGCAAGGACTCCTCGCACCTCGCGCTTGCCGAGCTTCCGCAGGGCAACGAGGGCCTCTCGGTTGAGGCCTTCGGGCTTGGCCTTGGCGTACTCCCAGGACGCAACCGCACTGGTCGACACGCCCACGAGCGTGGCCAGTTCGCCCTGGGTAATGCCGAGACGCCTGCGGAGTTTCTTGATGAGGCCCGGCGAGATGCGCGCCGCCTTCACCTCTTCCGGGGCGGCCGCCAGATTCGCCCGTTCCGCCGTCCGCTGGGCCTGCCACTCGGCCCCGAGTCTGCCCAGGACCGCAACCGTCTTCCGCAGGGCCGACACGGTCCGCTTCAGTTGGCGGACGTCTCGGGCAAGCGGGAGGCACGTCGCCCGCAACTGTTTCCTGGCAAGCCGCGTGATCTCGGACTTAAGCGTCTGCTCCATCTTGCCCATGGGAGTCCTCCTCGGCCCGTGAACTGTGGAAGCGCCAAGATTCTAACCGCCCACACTTGGTGTGGACAGAAGATTGCGGCCACCCCGATGGGTGGTGACGCCCGCGTCAGGGCGCTTGTTCCGGCCCTCCGCAGCCCCAGGGACTGATTCCTTGCTTCTGCCGACTCTTGGCTGTAGCATCCAGCCCCATCAGCGGGCGTTGCCTAACCCTCAATCCCTTTAAGGAGCAGCAAGATGGCAACCAGTACCAAGCCGGCCACCAAGAGTGAGGTCCTCGCCAGCATCGCCAAGGCCACAGGACTTTCTCGCAAGCAGGTTGTGTCGGTGTTCAACGCCCTGTCGGGGCTGGTCGGGCGCGCTGTGGGCAAGAAGGGGCCGGGCGTCTTTGTCGTGCCAGGCCTGATGAAGATCACGGTAGTCCAGAAGCCCGCTACCCCGGAGCGCACGGGGATCAACCCCTTCACGAAACAGGAGCAGGTTTTCAAGGCCAAGCCTGCCCGTAGGGTAGTCAAGATCCGTGCCCTCAAGGGCCTCAAGGATATGGCGAGGTAGGCCGTTGCGGCCCCGGCGCCGGGCATTCCCTCCGGCGAGCCGGTGAGCCTCGCGGACGCGCTTGCGGAACTGCAGCTCGAAGTGCCCCTCGGGGCGTGCCTACTTCATCAGGCCCGCCAGGTTCGAGGCCAGGGCCTTCAGGGCGGCCTTGTCCGTGGCGTAGATCACGGCCTTGCCACAGCGAACGCCGTTGACCAGCCGGCCCATGCGCAAGAGGCCGAGATGATGGCTGACAGCGGGCTGCTTGAGCCGGAGCGCTTTGCACAAGGCCGTGACATTCAGGGGGCCCTTGGCGAGAAGCCGCAGGATGCCCAGCCGTGTGGGGTCGGAAAGCAACGAGAATCCGAAGGACATCTCGCGCAGGTCGGGCTTCATAGAACGACTCCTTTCCTGGAACAGACTCATGATATACTGCGGGGTGGATGATTTCAAGCACGAAGTGCTCTGATGACCCCAGGTCGCGGGTTCGTAGCGGGGGCCCGCTATGTACCCCTTCACATCAGGGAAGCCTTCTGGCAGAGGTTCCGGCTTGCTGCGTGAAGAACTCTTAACGGGAAGCCTGTCTCTCCGTGGGTTGCTCAGGTCGCGTTCTTGAGCCAAGCACGGAACTCGCCGGCTGAGGGGACGTTGCCGCCTCAACGATCTGCGTCAACCCGGGAATCGGCGGCCGCGAGCCCCCTCAACTGTCCTGCGGGCCAAGGAGCGGAACTCCGGCTCCGGACGCCCTTACAATACAGCGAAAGTATGTCTTGACAGGCGGGCGCTTTCGCTGTATTTTACTGACATGCCCACCGGAAAGGCCATTCAGATCCTGCGGTCGTGTGAATCCGAGTTGCAGAGGATTCTTAGTGAGGTCGCTACTTCCGGAGACTACGAGGCGGTCCAGCAGATAGCTGGCTGGGCAAAGCAGATAGCCTCGCTGGCCGCATCCGCAGAGAGCGGTTCCCCGTCGCGCTGTGATTCTGGGCCAGACGGCCTCTCGCCACCCAGTCCCCTGAGACAATCTCTGCCGAGATCAGAACCGGTCTCGCCAGAGTCGTCTACCAAGAGCAACAAGAAGAGGCGGAGGAAAGGGCGAAGGTCAGAAGCAAAGCGTCGAGGCGCGTACCCCAGGTTCGTGCGGCACAAGGACGAGCTCATCAAAATCGGGTGGTCTAGGCGTCAGAGAAGGGAATACCGACACCGGGCCCCCAAGAGAGTTGTTGACGCCTTGGCGACGAGACTGTCTAATTGCGGAGCTGCTAGTAAGCTTTTTACAACCGAGGATATTTTTCCTTTGCCGGGCGACGGGGGCCAGGAAGTGCCAAGCTACCAAGCGTACCTGTGTCTTGCTTGGCTCCGGAAAGAGGGCCTCGTCCTGATGAGAGGCCGCCAGGGTTACACGGTCCCTCGACCCGAGCAGATCGACCGCTCGGTTGCCGAATGCTGGCAGCGACTGCCTGACGAGAGGCTCTAGACAGCCAGACGATAGGAATACAGGGAGCGCAGAAATGTGGCACTTCAAGCCGAAGGCGCCTGGTGACACAATCCGCGAACCGATCCACGGCGAGTTCTTTGCCGCGGACGCCATCAGTGATCCCGGGATGGCGCTTGTCCGCGAAGGAATCCAGAACTCCCTGGATGCCGCGCGAGATGGCGAGAAGGTGCTGGTCAGAATCTACGTTTCAGGCGAGGCGTCAGCGGTTGACGCAGCCCAGGCCAAGCCGTACTTCGACGGAGCCTGGGAGCATTATGGCGCAGCTGGAAGCGGCCTCCAGCCGGACGAAGTCCCTCCGTCTGATGCTCCCTGCCCCTTCCTGGCCTTTGAGGACTTCGGCACAACTGGGCTCGAGGGCGACCCGGCAGAGCCATTTCGCTCGCGAACCTGTCAGAAGAACCATTTCTACCACTTCTTCCGGGCGGAGGGACAGTCGGACAAGGATGTGTCTGACCGTGGGAGCTGGGGCGTGGGCAAGCACGTCTTCCTGCGGTCAAGCTGCGTCAGCACCATGTTCGGCGTGACTGTTCGCGGCACAGACGGCCGTCGCCTGCTCATGGGCAAGGCTGTGCTGAAGTCCCATTACCTGAATGCCGGGAGCGAGTACTACCAGGACGGCTATTTCGGTATCCGAGAGGATGACAGTCAACTCATCATGCCGGTTACCGACGCCACGGAGATCGACAGGTTCTGCCGGCTGTTCGATCTCCAGCGCGGTACTGACGCAGGCCTGTCTGTGGTCGTGCCCTGGCCTGACCGTGCGACTACGGACGCATCGCTTGTCCGTGCAGTCCTTCGCGACTACTTCTACCCCATACTGGCCGGTCAGCTTGAGGTAGTGGTGGAGACCCCCGGGGTCCAGACGGTGCTGAATGCGGCCTCACTCATTGGTGAGGTGCAGCGGTTAGGTGGTGACTTGGTCGGTGAGCTCCAGGTGCTCTTGGAGCTGGCCGCTTGGGCACGCGCGCTCCCTGAGGAACAGATGCTTCGGCTTCGGATGCCGGACCCCAGTCGCGGTTGGGGGTGGTCAGAAGGTCTCTTCTCCGAGGATGTCCTCAGGCGACTCCGTGAGGCGTACCAGCAAGGGGAACGGTTCGCCATCAGGGTTCCGGTTACGGTACGCAGGAAGGACGCCCAGCCGCAGGAGTCGTTCTTCGACGTTTACATGGTTCCCGACAGCGGCGAGCACACGGCCAAGCCCACATTCATCCGCGAGGGCGTTATTATACCAAGGGTCGATGCTCCGCGCGCCCGTAGTGTCCGAGCCCTTGTCGTGATAGACGACCTGCCGCTTACTTCTTTCCTGCGGGACGCAGAGAACCCTTCGCATACCGAGTGGCAGTATGACGGTTCGAACTTCCGGGGCAAGTACACGTCCGGCAAAACCGACCTCGCGTTCATCAAGCGGAGTGTCCACGAGATCGTCCGAATCCTGACCGCATCCGAGAGGCAAGAGGATCCGACACTTCTCCTGGACCTCTTCTCGCTGCCGGCCCTCCCTGAGGAGGAGGACGAATCGCCCCGAACGCGCCAAAGAAGACCGGCGGAGGGAAGGGGCGGCGAACCTCCGATCCCCACTCCTCCGGGGCCGCGTCCGCAGAGATTCCGCATCCAGAAAGTGCGCGGCGGATTCTCCATCCTCCCGGGCGATGCGGGGGTTGTGCCGCCTGCGGAGCTGGATATCCGCGTCGCATACAGCGTACGGCGCGGCAGCCCGCTCAGGAGATACAGCAAGGCGGACTTCGCGGTTGACGAACCTCCTGTCCAGATGGACCCACCGCCGCACAACATAGGTGTTCTCGAGTGTGCGGAGAACCGGATTCGGGTGGCGATCCGTGACCCCGATTTCAGCCTTCACGTAACCGGCTTCGACGAAAGAAGGGACCTTTACGTACGGGTGGTGGCAAAGGAGAATGCGGATGGCGGTGCGACGGCTTAACTATACCGGTCGTCGGCGGCTGCGGCAGGTCGACACCAGGATCACGGTGTTCGACCCCGACGGGGGAGCCGCCGCATGGTTCACGGCCGACCTCAGCTTACAGGATTACGGGCTGCCCGATGATGCCCAAGTGTTCGTTGAGGCCCAGCGCCAGACCTCCTTCATGCGCTTCAGATACGGCACGGTCAGTTCGCCTCGCCCCCAGGACGACCTGATCCTGAAGGAGTTCGACTCTCCGGAGGGCGTCCTCTTCCGTGTGAAAGTGACCTCGCGACAGGACCGGGCCGGCGTGATCCTCGCCGAGGCCGACAGGATCCGTCCGCGGCGCCCCCTGCTACAGGAGGAGCGGCGCATCCCCCTCCTCCCTGTCAAGTCGGACAGCAGTTTGGGCAGTCAGGTTTGCCGGATTGACTTCGGCGACCGCCCGATCCTGTTGGTGAACGCGGCGCTGGGGGACTGGCGAGCTGTGGCGCTGAACCCCGTGTTCATCTCGCTCGTCTACCCGGCTGCCCTGCGCGAGATCCTCAACCGCGTTCTCCGAGTGGAGCGGCGGTTCGAGACAGACGATGAGGACTGGCCGTCGCAATGGCTGCGATTCGCCACACTCCTCCCTGGCACGCCGCAGCCACCAAGCGAGACCGACGAAGACCACTTCGATGACTGGATTGACGAGGCGGTTTCGGCGTTCTGCCGCCGGTTCGGCATCATGAGACGCTTTGAGCAGTACTGGACGGAGGAGGGCACGTCATGATGCTGCGGCGACTTAACGAGGGCGGCATTCAGCGGTTTGAGGAGTTCCTTGATTCCCTGACCACCGACACACCGCAGGCCGTACCCGTGGACATCCTCACCGAGATAGCCACGTCGGAGCCGGTTCAGCCCGAGGTGGAGATCGAGGATAGAGCTTTTGCTACTCGATTCGAAGCGGCCCGATACCTGAATGGGCAACTCGGCAGCGCGGGAATCACCAACATAGAGCGTGACAAGGGGCTGTGGGCGTGGCTCGCGCTATACTACTTCGGCCAACTGTGTCCGCCAGATACGGACGGGAACCGCAAGCCTGGTGAACGGGCTAGATGGATACCGGCGACCGGAGATTTCCGGAAATACTACCGCCACCTGTTTGCCGGCCCCTTCCTTGTCTACCGTGCGCACTGCGATGCGCCCGAGCGTGCGTTGGCATTGCTGTGTGCCCCGCTGGCCCGACCAGGCGATATTGTTGAGCAGCTCGCCTCCAGACAGGAACTGGTCACCAACCCCGCCGTAATGCAGGCGGCTACGATCCTTTACGTTGACCCAGGAACAAGGCAACCCAAGCGCGGTGCCGCAGGCCGGGGGCCAGGAAGCGCCCGAAGGCTGGCCGACGTCCTGAACCAGTTCGAGGTAACATGGGACCTTCATTCCATGCGAGCAGAAGACGTGCTTACCATGCTCCCCTCGGAGTTCGACAGGTTTCGCGCGGAACCGGCCGCCACCAATGGATGAGGAACGGCCCTCGGGTCGCGCGCGGTACCACATGGGCCCGGAGCATTATGTCAATGATCCTACGGTCACCTGCTAACGCTCCAGTTTCGACGCGAGGTATCGGGCCAATCTTTCGGGCTTGCTCAACTCGCACTCCCACACCACAAGAACCCACCACCCGAGTGCCCTAAGCTTGCGCCGGACCTCCCTATCTCTCTCAATGTTTCGCCTGAATTTGCGCTGCCAGAAAGTAACGCGGCTCTTGGGTGTGTATGCATACCTGCAGCCGCGATGACGATGCCAGAAACACCCGTGCACAAAGACGACGGTCCCGTACTTGGGCAGCACGATGTCCGGCTTGCCTGGCAGGTCAGCGCGGTTCAGCCGGAACCTGTAGCCCATGCAGTGCAGCATTGATCGCACGATGCGCTCCGGGCCCGTGTCCCGACCTCGTATGCGGGACATGTTCCAGCTGCGCCTGTCTCTTGAAAGTCTGTCTGCCATCGGACCTATGCAAGGCCTGCCCGTTGCAGGGTCCCGTGCACGACCTCCGCGATCTGGCGTGCCAGCAGCGGAGGCACCGCATTCCCTACCTGTATGTACTGAGCCGTGCGGGGGCCCTCGAAGAAGTAGTTGTCGGGGAAGGTCTGAATCCTCGCCGCCTCTCTCACCGTGAGGCTCCGACACTGCAGTGGGTCTGGATGGATGAAGTGATGACCGTCCTTGGCCATGTGCGAGGTGATGGTTGTCGACGGTTCACCCCACAGCTGAACCCGGAAGCGGTCAGCAAACATGTTCTCCTCGACCGCCTTCATAACGTTCTCGTGTTCAGGCCACAGGCTGCGCGGAAAATTGCCTATCCTGGGTGACCGATCAAAGACTTCGGCAAAGCATGCCGCATAGAGGTACCGCAGAAGGTCTTTTGCCATGTGTCTCCGGCCAGAATGATTGCAGACCCCCCCCAACTTCGGATCGTAGTACCACTCCCGCTCATACCGAATTCCCACAGATTGCGGGACAAATTCGCCACCGCAGTCCATCTGGCCGTCAAGTCCCCTGGCTCTCTCTCTCAGCACCCGCGTCAAGTGACCGTCGACTTTGCCCGCAGGCATCGGGGTTCCCTCAACCAGTGAGCGGATCACACTCACCCACGCTTCGGAGGAACCCTCGCCTTCGGAAAGGCCGCTCCGGATACACGGCAGGTCAGCAATCACCTCCCGCAGGGCAGTCTTCCTCTCGGTCGGGGACAAGGGCCTCGGAGAACCGTCGAGGTCCTCGCGGACCCCCAGCAGGATCACGCGGTGTCGTGCTTGGGGGATGCCGTATTTCTCGCACTCGATCACGTAGTCTGATGGCCTGAAGGTCCACTCGTCGAACAGCCCGCCGTTTCTATTCGGCCGGGTCAGCGTGTAGAGATGGTAGCCCTTCGCGGCTTGGCGGTTCTTTGGACCGATGTTCCTATCCGACAGGGCCTTGTGCGGCGCGGCGAGGTCCAATCTGATTCGGTCAAACGTTCTCTCTCCCTTGAGTGTTGCTGATAGAAGCCCCTTAACATTCTCCATGACGAAAATCGGGGGGTTATGGGCCGCAAGAATCCGCAGGTACTCTCGGTAGAGGAAGTGGCGGTCATCCCTCTCGAACCTGCCGCGATCCACCGGCCTCATACGCGAACGGCCAGCGATTGAGTAGGCTTGGCACGGGGGCCCGCCGATGAGGACCCATGCCTTCACCCCTGTCAGCCGTTCCCGCATCCAGAGATCAACCGTTTCAGGAGGGAATCGCTTTTCGTCACCAAGCGTGGCCATTACGGCTTCACGGCCCGCCCTCTCGGCCTGCCGGGGGAATCGGCTGAACAGACTCTCCCTGGAGATGGCCTGTCTGAGATACTGGTAGTACTCGAGCGGCGCCTCCCCTGGAGGAAACTGCCTGTAGAAGCTCCTGAGGCGAAGCGTTGCATGGGCCAACCTGTCCTTCTCTACAGACATGAGAATCTTGAACGGGTATCGACCACCCGGCTGCGCGTAGGCGCTGAACCCCTCGCCTAAGCCACCGGGGCCTGCAAACAAATCGATGACACCAATCGTCTGTGCCATGATGTGCCCACCAGCCTCGCAATGGGAAATCGCCTTACAGGCGTGCTCCTCAAGGGAGGTGTTCGGCTCTCAGCCCCCCTCAATGCAGGGGAATGCCGACAGCCGCCTCGCCCCTGTCAAAGGCCATCGAATCGCGGTACTCGCAGACCACCTCGTCGGAAATCACCACCAAGTGGCCGTCTACCCGCTGCAACCGCACAAGCCATATGCCGCCGCCCGAGTTCCACGCCGCGCCTCCGAGGGCCTCAGCCACTGCCCCTGCCTGTTGCTCGTCCATCGCCAGTCCTCCTTTCTGCAGAACGGATTCTACTCACTCGGTTCCCCGGAAGTAAGGGGATTCCGCGCTTCCGTAAGCCCGCTCATTCCCGCTGAATGGCCAGCACCAACGCTGAGGCAATGAGGCCAGATGTTCGCAAGCGCATTGCACCGGGTTCTCGGCTTACCGGAGCTCATATCAGACCGACAGCCAACTCGTGCGGCGAGACGATGCGCAGGCGGCCGTGGCCGGAAGGGATGAGCACGAGTTCGGTCAGGCGACCGATGACGCTGACCTCTACTGCTTCCTACCGCAGGCAGGCCAGCGGGATCGCTCAGGTGTGGCGCGGTTCGGGAATTCCATTGCCAAGAACCCGGACAGGTACATAATCTGCATCTGACCCCAATGGGAAGCGCAATCGCCCGCTCTTCTTTCAGGGAAAGGGACGCACAGATGGCAAGAGGAACGGAACTGAACGACCTGGCTCGCGGGTTCGCCCTTCTTTCGGACGCGACACGCCTGGGCATCCTCAGGATACTGGCGGCGGGCCCCAAGAACGTAACCCCTCTGTGCAAGACGTTGGGCTTGAGGCAGACCCTGGTCAGCAATCACCTCGGCCTTCTCCGCATGGGCCGCCTGGTGGTGGGCACCCGTAAGGGCAAGATGGTGGTGTACACAACCGATACGGCCAACATGAAAGCACTGGCCGCCGGCCTCGCAAAACTGACACCAAAAAGGTGACGGTCGAGCGGCAGGGACGTTCTCCCGTCGAGCCGTTGGCGGGAGGGCGGCCACTGGAGTCAAGTGCCCGATCCTGCCGTCGGCCGAACGCTCAGGTCCTACGCGCCGCTTTCCGGCCCGGAACGGGTCCAGACTTCGGATAGGGCACCAGGTGATTCAGGCGCTCGCGGCGCTGGCCACAGCGGCATGGCTTGCCGGTCAGGGCCCGGATGAGCCACTTGGCGACCGGGCCGATGCCGGTCGCGTGCAGCACCCGTTCGACGGTGTCCCCCGCGCCCCGGTCAGGCGGCCGGTAGCCCCAGGCCTTCCCATGCGGGCACGTGAAGTCGGGCGCATCGGGCGGCAACGCGAACGCCGCGGCGAGGGACTGCCGCCAGGTCCGTCCATCCTCCAGGTCCCGGCACGTCCGGCAATGACCTCCTGAGCGGCAGTGGCGGGTTTCCGGGAAGGGCCTCATCCGAGCGTCACCGTGGCCGCCAGGCCCGTACACGCGCCGCCGGCGTTGCCTGTGAGCGCGAAGGTCCCCACCAGGCTGCTGTCTTCGCATGCGATGTCGGACGTGACGTCGGTGGCCATCTGGGTGTCGCAGACGCAGCCGGGGTCGATCATCCCGAAGGCGTCCCCCGGCATCGAGAGCCATGCGCAGTACCGGGCGGCCGACTTGTCGAAGCAGATCACCAGTTGCCAGTCGTGGCCCAGCGCCGACCGGAAGGTCCACCGCCACTTGCAGTCGCCCGCCTCGGGCGGCAGTGGCCCCTGGTTGGGGGTGTAACTGGCGAAGGCGTAGGCCCCGGCCGGGTCGCAACCCCCCGCGCCCCCCGACACGACGGCCGGCGGCTGGTCCGTGCAGCACCCGCAGCAACACTCGTCCGCCACGGCGACCTTGCCGGCGGCGCTGACGAGCACCTTCCCGTCCCAGATCTGGACCTTGCCGTCGCTCATGGGCAGGTGTCCGTCTCCGGGATCTCCTCGACCGCCTCGTAGAACTGGAGGTCCCCCTGGTCGTCGTAGTAGGCCAGGCCGGGCGAGTCCGCCGAGGGTTGGGCGTACTCGACGTGGCTGAAGCGGGGCCGCTTGGGGGTCATGGACGTCCCGAGTTCGTTCCCCGCGAGGTCCTTGACCGTGTAGGTGAAGGTGCAGTCGGCGTCCTTGGAGCCCGCGCTGCCGCCGTCCTTCGTCACCTTGACGGTGAAGATGCCGCCCAGGGGATCGGCGGGGAGCCCCAGCCGCACGACCGCCCACTTCTCGCCGGTGCCGGATTCCTTCCAGAGGATCAGGGCCGCGCCGCTTGCCCCGCTCTTCAGGCTCCCGGCCGCGCCGTTGTTCACGTCGGCGTACCGGTGCGCCTCCTCGGCCACGTCCACCCGGACGGGCGAGATGCCCGACGCCAGGGCAGGCCCCACCGCGCCGGTTGCCAGGGGCGCGAGGCACAGGACGAACCGGGCTGCGTGATCCTGAACGGTCGGCACCACTCCCGTCAGGACGGGCTGGTTCTTGAATCCGAGGAGGTTGTCGGACGGCGAGTAGAGGATGCCGGAGACGCCCAGGACGTCGAACCGCTCGCGCGCGGCGCCGCTGGCGTTCTTCACGAGGACGATGCCGCTATGCCGCACGTCCCGGCTTGATCCCGTCCCCTGGTCCTCCTGGCGGTCCAGGAAGTCCTGGGCGGCGGCGACGAACGTGTTGTAGGCCCGGGCCGGGACGAGGAGCGGCTGCCCCGCCTGGACCTTCTTCAGCGCGTCGCCCATCCCCGTCGTCCCCTTCGAAGCCCCATCCCATGGCCTCGGCGTAGGCGTTCGCCCGGCGGAACCGCTCCACGAGCGCCGCGTCAGATCCCCAGGCCGGAGAAGTCGCCGGTGTCATACACCTTCTCCACCCGGACGAACGCGGGCCTCTTCACCAGCCGCTTCGCCGTGGCGTCCTCGTCGTCCACGTAGTGGACCCAGAGGTACTCCCAGCCCTTCTTCGCCACCCCTGTGATGTCGCCGATGGTGAGGTTCGTCCGGTTGGGGCTGGCCGCGAAGCGGTAGGTGATCTCCCAGTCGTCGTCCCCGCGTTTCGAGCCCGAGGCCCCGAGGAACAGGCACTCCCCCGCCGCGCAGCCGTGGAAGGCGGCGCTATTGACCTTGCCGGTCAGGCCGAAGAGCGTCCCCTTGTAGGCGTCGGTCACCTGGGAAGAGGGCTTGTAGTGCGTCTCCGAGAAGTGGTAGACGGGCACCGTGGTGTCCACGCCCTCGACGGTATCGTGGGTGACGCCGATGGCCCCCCGGAAGTTCGGGTTCGTCATGCCCGGCGCGGCGTAAGAGCCCACCGTGGAGAGGCTCTGCGTGATGTGCTGCGTGCCGCCGCCCGTGTCGAAGTTGAATACCGACTCGCCCGTGGCGGGGGGCGCGGCCCGGGCGGCCACGCCGTACTGGACGGTCCCTTCCCAGAGGTCCGACCCGTCGCCGATGGGCTCGACGCTGACGTTCTTCTGGACCAGGCCGTCGAAGGTGGCCGGCGCCTCGGTGGCCACGGCGTCACGCGCGGCGACGGCGTCGCCGGTGCCCCGGACGATGTACTTGAGTTCGGCCGAGGGGCGTTCCCCTGCCGCGTTCGGCCTGCTGTCGGCTTTCTCGGTGACGGTGATGGGCACGGCGCGGCTCCTGTACTGCTCTGCGAAGCAACGGTGCTTCTTCGCTGCGAAGCACGAGCTACTGGAACGTCACGCCCAGGTTCTCCGCCAGGCGGGCGATCTTCTCGGTGTTCTTGGCGGTCTTCTCGGTGGCGCTGGCGATGCGGTCGCTGGCGCCGCCGGCCCCGAGGCGCCCCGCCTCCAGGGCGCTGAAGGTGCCGCGGACGCCGACGGTCCGCTGGACGACGTCCGGCAAGACCGCGGCGGCTTCTTCCAGGCTCCGCTTAACGGCGCGGCCGTAGGTGCCGGCGTCGATGGCGCCTGCGGCCCGGAGTTCGCCGTACCGGGCGACCTCGCTGCGTGCCCGTTCCTCGGGGGTCCGCAGGGACTCCGTGAGGGCCTTCCCTTCGGCCTTGAGGCCCGCCTCTTCCTCGGCCTTCCGCAGGTCCGCGAAGGCCGCCTTGACCCGGTCGGCCTGTTGCGCGAATGCCGGCAGGGCCATTCCGGCCTCGACGGCCTTCTCGGCCAGCTCGCGCAGGGCCCCGGCCTCCTCGCGGGCGATGGCGTCGAGGCCCGCCCGGCTCTCCAGGGCGCGCCGCTGGACGTCGGCCAGGGCATCCTGCATCGCGCGATAGGCCGTCGCCTGGCGCTGGACGAGGGCCGCCTTCGCCCGCTCGGCCTCCTCGGCCCGCCGCCAGCCGGCCTCCGTCTCCCGGTCGATCCGGGCCTGCTCCTCGCCGACGGCCCGAATGGCCGCGCGCCTGCGCTCCTCAGCCTCGATCTGGGCGAGTTTGAGGGAGAGGAGGTGCTCGGCCTGGTCGGCCGGCAAGGCCATCTCGGCGACCTCGGCCCGCGCGAGCGACCGCGCGTCCATCGTCGCCCGCATGTAGGCGTGCCGGGCGTCGAGGATCGCCTTCTCCCCCCTCAGGCGCTCGTTGTGGATGCGGACGCTCTCGCGGAGTTCCTTCGCGCGGGCTTCCTCGCCGAGTTTGTCGTAGAGCGACTTCGGGTGCGCCCACTCGACGAGCCACCGGCCCGCCGCGTCGGCCATCGCCCCGAGTTCCTTCGTGACCTGCCCGAGGCCGAAGGGCAGGTCCTCGGCCACCTTCCGCATCCCTTCCCAGTCGCCGCGGACGGCCGCGGAGAGCATCTTCACGTCCGTCAGGGCGACGCGGGCGGCCTGGATGGCCGTCACGAACCGCAGGCCCGTCTCGGCGAACTCCATGCCGCGGAAGCCCCCGCCGAGGAACCCGCCCTCACGTCCTTGGCCGAGGACGGCCGCCTCGGTGCCCTTGGTGAGGGGCTGGGCGTTCTGCTGGGCGACCCAGGCGCGGAGGCGGCTCTGGGTCTGGCGCAGGCGCTGGAACATCGGCCCGTCGTCGGCCGTGATCTCGACGTAGGCGGCGCCGGCGCGGATGGATCCAGGGGCGACCATCGAGGAGTTCCTCCTACGCGGCCCGGACGCTCGTCAGCCACAGCCGCGCGAGGCCTGGTTCCACGGCGGCCAGAGCGGGGCCCATGAACGGACGCGGCGGGTACGTGGCGACGTAGTGCGCCGGGCCGTACAGCGCCTCGTTCAGGTCGTTCGCGCGGGCCGCCTGGGCGGCACTCCGCAACCGGACGTAGGTCACCTGGACCGTATTCCCGTGGCGGTCCTGGACGGGTTTCGTGGTGCGGCAGGCCCGGCCACCGACACGAATCTCGCCGCCGGACCCGATTTTTCGGACCCGGCGGCGCTTGTTCCTGACCATCACCGTGCCGCCGAACTCGTGCACGGCCGGGACGTTCACACGGGACGAGAGCCGCACGGGCCCGATGACCACGCTGCCTCGGCCCGGATCGTAGGCGTAGTAGAGGAACTCGCGGATCCACGGGTGCGGCCGGACGGCGCGGGGCGGCGTGCCGGGGGCCGACGGAGCGGGCTGGCCGGTGAGGCGCTTCCGCTCGCTGGCGGCGATCTGGCGTTCCTGTTCCCGCAGGCTCGTCACGTACCGCATGCTGCGCCGGGCGATGGTGCGGACGAGGGCCCCCGCCTTCGCGAGGGCCTGGCGGGTCGTGATCCGGAGCATCCCCCGGACCCGCTCGCGGTCGAAGAACCAGTTCTTGACGTTCCAGGTCAGGTTGAAGCCCGCGCGCGGCATGTCAGTTCACCTCGGGTCCGGGCGCCCGACGTTCACCGGAATATTCCGGACGCAGGCGCGGGTTGGCTCTTGACAGCCGACCGCCGGACTGTACCATAGTGTGTGATGTGTTGACCTTTGACGGCCTTGGACCTTCTCTCCCACGCCGACAACCCAGAGGTCGCAGTGCAAGAGGGCGCCCTAACCCCCAGGGGGAGCACCGATGGTGACGTTTCACGGCAAGTTGACGACGTTCCGATTCCTGCGGCCCGCGGCCAGCCAGGTGCACCTGGTGGGCGATTTCAACGGCTGGGGCCATCACCAGTCGCCGATGTCCCGCACGGCCGATGGCCACTGGACAGCGACCCTGCGCCTCGCGCCGGGGACATACCAGTTCCAGTATCTCGCGGACGGGAAGTGGTTCGTTGACTACGCCTCCTTCGGAGTCGAACGCGGGCCCTTCGGCCTGAACGGCGTGGTGCAGGTGCCGGAGTCGCCGACACCGGCGACATCCGACCGCCGGCCGGTCGCCTGCGAGACCTGCCCGCATCTGGCTGCGTAGGGCCGTCATCGCCCCTGTGCCGTACGAGGAGACCACCGGTCAGGCTCCCCCTTGGAGTTTCCCGGCCAGGACCTCGAGGACCGCCTTCGGGTCGGCGGCCACGAGTTCCCGAAGGTCCGCCAGGATCTCGGACATCTGCGCGATGTCCACCTCCAGTTCCCCGCGTTCCTTCTCGCACAGGCGCTGCGCGAGGCCCGCGAAGTCGAGGGGCTCGGTCTTCTGTTGCGCGGCCACGGTCTGGGCCAGCCGCCACAGGCCTCCGTCCGCCGGCGTGAGCAGAATGAACGGTCGCGCCATCGGTTAACCCTCCTCTCCGCCCGAGGCGGGTCCGCCTTGGGTGGACTTCACGTCCTCGACCATCTTCTCGACACCACCGCCGGCCTCGGTCTGGGCCGCGGCGTGCACCTGGTTGAAGAGGGCCCGGATCTGGTCCTTCGTGTACTGGACCCCCTCGGCGAGCGCCGCCTTGACGTCCTGGCCCCCCTGGACCAGTGTGGCAAAGGCATGGCGGTTCTTGTAGAGGCCGTACCCGAGGGCCGCGACCGCGAGGCCGATGAGGACGAGGCCCCCCCAGGCGAACCACTCGAACCAGCGGTAGAGGGCCACCGAGAGGGCGAAGACCGCGAGCGACGCGATGCCCACCACGAGCCCCGCCTTCCGCGACAGCCAGACGAAGAGGGCGCCGCCGGCCAGGATGCCGGCGAAGCCGCCCGCCGCCGTGATGAGCAGCCACTTGCGGACCGCCGAGTCGGCCCGTTCCTTCTCGCGCGCCGCCTCCTTCTGCCACTGGTCCCGTTCTTTCGCGAGGTCCGCCACGGCCTTGTCGCCCGCCTTGAGTTCCGTCATCACGGGCCCAAGGAGCACCCCTGCGGCCGCGTCGGCCCGCGCGAGGTCCGCGCCGGCGGCGGCCAGGCGCGGGGCGATGGAGTCCTTGAGCCGCGCGGCCTCCCGGTCGAGCTCGACGGCGACGGGCTCGGGCGGCGATCCCACCCGCAAGGCTTCAGCCTGCCGGCCGAGGTCGGCGGACACGGCCAAGACCTCCGTCCGGGCCTCCAGGCCCTTCACCCCCGCGGCTCGGATGGCGCTCCGCGCGCCCTCAACCGCCTCCGTCGCCTTCGCGAGCGCGGGCGCGAGGTGCGGCGTCTCCGCACGCTGCGGTGCGCTCCGACACCCGGCGGCGAGCATGATCACGGTCACCAGCACGAGCACCGACACGAGAGGGCGCTTCACGTCTGCGGCGTTTCTCATTCTGCACCTTTCCCTTTCGAGTGGCCGTCGACGAAGACCTGCTTGAGGATCCTCGCGTTCTCTTTCGTGAGCGGGATGCCGTTCGAACGCCCGGGCGCCGCCCACGGATTGAAGTCTCTCGGCCGGAAGGGCCGCCGCTTCGGGTCGCGGTGACAGTTCGCCACGAGCGCCATCACGTTCGATGCCACGTCCCACGCCGCCCGGCCCCGCCCCTCGGCCATCCACGCGAGTTCCCGGAGCGTCAGCCGCCCGGGGTCGGCGCCACAGGCGCCGGCGAGTTCCCAGATTCGTCGCCAGACATCGGCGGCAGTCGGCTTCGGGCCTCGGCGATCCGCGCCATCGCCGCTTCCCCCGCCTCC